>Ga0081540_1000035_pt1 | contig 141244 bp, 128 predicted proteins | sample TabmetS2T1R1_FD_71024 | JGI IMG/M metagenome (GOLD analysis project Ga0081540, IMG submission 71024) | Tabebuia heterophylla rhizosphere microbial communities from the University of Puerto Rico - S2T1R1 | ecosystem: Host-associated > Plants > Roots > Rhizosphere ... | reverse complement strand
TGGCTTGCCAGCTGTCATGGCGCCAACGATGCAAAGCGGGCTGGCGCGGCGCCCGCCGGCGCGCCGCGGGCACAGGCGGGGGGGCGCGCCGGTGGACATGGGCTCAGTGCGGGGCGCGCCCGCCACGGGCAACGGCACAGCCGCGCCAGCGGCAAAGCGGTGAAGCAAGCCCGCCCACCGGATCGGGTGGCGCGAGGGCGGTCCTTGTTGGTGCGCGGAGCCCGAGGCGCGTGCGAGGGCGGTCTGGCTGCCGGCGCGATGGCCCTTGCGGCCCGGCCGGTCTCCTGCAATCTATGCTTTGGCCGCCGCAGCGAGGAAAGGCATCGACCATGTCAGACCCCCAGCAGCTTGCCATGCTGGAACGCCGGCGCATCGAGGCCGCGATCCTCAAGCACGTGTTCGATGCCCTGCGGGCCAGCCACGGCAAGGACGTGGCGGAGCGGACGCTGGCCGCCGCCGTGCGGGCGTCCGCCATGGCGCAGGCCCGCGAGATGGCCGAGACGGTCCACGGCGACACGTCGCTAAAAACCTTCATCGAGCGCCAGGAGCTGTGGACGCGCGGCGGCGCGCTCGAGCGCGATGTGATCGAGCAAAACAACGGGCGCTATCGCTTCAACGTCACCCGCTGCAAGTATGCCGAGATGTACCGCGATATGGGGTTGGGGGAGATCGGCCATCTCCTTTCCTGCCAGCGCGACGGCACCTTCTGCGAGGGCTACGACAGGCGCCTCAAGCTCAAGCGAACTCAAACCATCATGCAGGGCGCCAGCCATTGTGATTTCGATTACACCTACGAGAAGGATGCCCCGGCGTGACCCCAGTGGCGACCGAGGTCTTCGCAGCCGGCGGCTATCGCTTCATCCCGGCGGTATTTCAATATTCGGGGGGTGTGGCGGCCGAAGCGGGCTTCCGCATTGAGCGCGTGCGATTTCGCCAGCCGCTCCCCCTGGCGCGGGGCTTCGAGCGCGCAGCCCAGATCATCACCGCGCGCGGCCGGCCACTCGGCGCCTTTTGTGCCTGCGAACTGCGCTCGCCCGCGCCCTTCACGGATGCGGGTTTTCGCGCCTTTAACGAGCTTTACGCCGGCACCCTGGAAACGTGGGGGATCTACGACGGCAAGAACCGCATCAATCCGGTGGCGCGCAGCAACGTCTGTCCGGAAATTGCCGCGCCGGCGGAGCCGTCTTTTTATGCCTTTGCCTTCACCGAGCGTGCCGAGGCAGCCCCGGCCAGTTTTGTCATCGCCGGCAGTGGCGAGGCGCGGGAGGGCGGCGCGCTATACCGCGAACGCACCGTGCGCTACGGCGAGACTAGTGCCGATGCCATGCGCGAAAAGGCGCGCTACGTGCTGGGCGAAATGCAGCGGCGGCTCGAGCTGTTGGGTTTCAGCTGGGCCGATACCAGCGCCAGCCAGGTCTATACCGTGCACGATCTTTACCCATTCCTGGCCGATGAGATCATCACGCGCGGCGCGGCGCGCTTCGGGCTGACCTGGCACTATTGCCGTCCGCCCGTGCGCGGACTCGAGTTCGAGATGGACTGCCGGGCAATCGCGGCCGAGCATTTGGTCGAATGACGCCTTTGCTGGTTGACAGTCCCCACGCCAGTTCACACACTGCCGCAACACGCCCGCATGCAAGAGGATCCTCGCAAGGTCCCGGCATCAACTTTGAACGGAGGAAACACATGAGGCTTGCCCTACCGGTTGTCATTGCCGGCGGATGTTTTGCCGCCGTCCTGACGGCGACCGGCGCCCTGGCGCAGGACATCAAGATCGGCACGATCTACGATTTGACCGGTCCATTCGCCGGCGGCGGCTCCAAGCCGGCCTTTATCGGCAACAAGATCGCCATCGACATGGTCAACGAAAAAGGCGGCGTCGAGGGGCATAAGATCGTTGCCATTGATGCAGACGCGCAATCCAAGGTCGACGTTGCAATCAACGAGGCCGAGCGGCTGCTGAACGAGGCCAAGGTCGACCTGTTGATGGGCGTGTACTCGAGCGCGCAGTGCGTGCCGCTCGCCGCCAAGGTCGACGCCGCCAAAAAATTCCTCTGGATGAACGTTTGTGTGTCCTCGGCGGTGTTCAAGGACAAGAACCTCACCTACGCCTTCCGCCCGACCATTCATTCGGACCAGTACGGCGACGCCACCTGTTCGTTCATCGCCGAGAACGCCAAAGCCAAGCTCGGCAAGGAACCCAAGGAGGTCAAGGTCGCCATTATTCACGAGGATGGGCCCTACGGGGTCGGCGTCGGGGCGGCCAGCGAGGAGCGCTGCAAGGCGCTCGGCATCCAGGTCGTGCACAAGGAGGGCTATTCGGCGACCGCCACCGACCTGTCCGCCCTCGTGACCAAATTGCGCCGTGCGCAGCCGGATGTGATCGTGCACGCCGGCTACAATCCCGACATCACGCTGTTCCTGCGCCAGGCCAAGGAGGCGGGCTTGAAATTCTCGGCCCTGATCGGGGAAGGCGCGGGCTACGGTCAGATCGACAAGCTGCGCGAAACCTTCAAGGACGACGTCAACTACATCTACAACGTCGATCCGGTTGCCGGCCAGCTGCTCGATCCCAAGACCCTGCAGCCGGGCGTGGGCGAGATTACCGCCGAGATGGTGAAACGCTATAAGGCCGAGACGGGTGCCAGCGAGGTGCCGCCGCACACCTCGATGGGGTTCAACCAGGCCTGGATCTTCCTGACCGACGTGCTGCCGCGGGCCATCAAGAAATACGGCGGCTGGGATGCCGAGGCCCTGCGCAAGGCCGCGCTCGATACCGACATTCCACTCGGCGGTACCATTCAGGGCTATGGCGTAAAGTTCTATCCGCCCGGTGAGAGAATGGCGGGCCAGAACGAGCGCTCCACGCCGGTGGTGATGCAATACGTCGACGGGCACACCAAGATCGCTTGGCCAACCGCGATCCGCACCGTCGATCCGGTGTTGCCGTTGCCGAGGGGGCATGCCTACGCGCGCTAGAGGGCGCGAACTCAAATTGGGAGCCCGCGCTGGGCTCCCCGCCGATCTCTCAAGCACACGCGCGGGCTAAGTGGCGCTCCTCAAAGTCTCCGGCCTGACCAAGACGTTCGGTGGCTTCACCGCCGTCTCCGACGTGTCGTTCGACGTCGACGAGGGTGAGATCTTGGGCCTCATCGGCCCGAACGGCTCGGGCAAGAGCACCACCTTCAACTGCATTGCCGGCATGTATCCGCCGACGGCGGGCTCGATTCGGCTCCACGACCAGGAAATCGGCGGCCTGTCGGCCAATCAGGTCTGTCACAAGGGCATTGGTCGCACCTACCAAATCCCACGGCCATTCCGTAATCTGACCCTGGTCGAGAACGTGGCGCTGTCGGCCTGGTTCGGCCAGGCGGGCAAGGTCGAGCGGGCCGCCTGCTGGCGCGAGGCGGAGGCGGCGCTCAAGCTTGTGGGGCTGCCGACGGACACTCGCACCACCACCGACGGACTTGGCGCGGCCGCCCTGAAAAAACTCGAACTGGCCCGCGCCCTGGCCACCCGGCCGAAACTTCTGCTTGCGGACGAGAGCCTCAACGGCCTTGATCATGCGGAGATGGAACAGGCGGCCGACATGCTGCGCCGCATTCGCGACCAAATGCGCATCACCATCATTTGGGTCGAGCATATCATGGGCGTGCTGATGCGGATGGTCGATCGGGTGGTTGTGCTCGACCATGGCGTGAAGATCTTCGACGGTGTGCCGAAGGCGGCGCAATCCAACCGGCGCGTGATCGAAGTGTACCTCGGACCGGATCAGGACTGAGGCGAGGGTATGTTGCAGCTGACCGACATCAATGCGGGCTATGCCGGCTTTCAGGCGCTGTTCGGGGTGACCATGCAGGTGGCGGCCGGCGAGGCCGTGGCGGTGATCGGCGCCAACGGCGCCGGCAAGACCACGCTGTTGCGCGTCATCTCCGGGCTTCTGCCGCCGACCTCGGGCGGCATGACGCTGGAAGGACGCGACTTGTTGACGATGCCGGCGCACAGCATCGTTGCCGCCGGCATAGCGCATGTGCCGGAAAGCCGCCGGCTCTTCCCGCTGCTCAGCGTCGAGGAAAATTTGCGCATGGGCGCCTTTATCGCGGCGGCGCGGGCGCGCTTTCCCGAGCGGCTCGAGTACGTTTATCGGCTGTTTCCGCGCCTCAAGGAGCGCAGCGGCCAGCTCGCCGGCACCCTGTCGGGCGGTGAGCAGCAAATGTGCGCCATTGCCCGGGCGCTGATGAGCGGCCCCAAGCTTATTCTGCTCGACGAACCGTCCATGGGTCTGGCGCCGGTCGTGGTCAGGCAGGTGTTCGACCTGGTGCGGCGCATTCGCGGCGAGGGCTACACCGTCCTGATCGTGGAGCAGAACGTCCGACAAGTGCTGAAGGCGGTCGACCGCGCGTATCTGCTCGAGGTTGGTCGCGTCAAGGCGCAAGGGGCCGCCGGCGAGCTGGCGGCCAGCGACGAGATCCGCGCGGCCTACATGGGACTCTGAGGCGTGCGGTTGCGCGCGCGCCACGCCTATCCTGCCGTTCGCCGGGCGAAGCCCGCGACGGCAACTTGGAGCGTTTGAACATGGATTGCCAGCTCGACATCTTTTTCGCCGAGGCGATTCTCAACGGCGTTCTGCTGGCCGGTCTGTTGGCTTTGCTTGCACTCGGATTGAACCTGATCTTCGGCGTCATCGACGTGGTGTGGATTTGTTATGCCGAGCTGGTCATGGTTGGCATGTATGGCATCAACTACGCGCACAAGAGCGGTGCACCATTTTTGCTGGCGGCGCTGTTCGGCATCGTGCTGGTGGCGCTGGCGGGCGCGATCCTGCACTTTCTGGTGATCCGACCGGTGCTCGAAACGCCGCCGATCAACCAGCTTTTGGTCACCGGCGGCGTGCTGTTCTTGCTGCAGGCCGCCGCCACCATGGCCTTTGGCATCGAATTCAAGACGCTGGGCATTCGCCTCGGATCGCTCAATGTCGCCGACATGAGTTTTTCCTGGGCGCGCATCTCGGCCTTCGTCGTTGCCCTGGGCGGGGCGCTGGCGCTCTGGCTGTTTCTCAAGCGCACCTATCTGGGCACGGCCATCCGCGCCATCGCCCAAGACCGCCAGGTGATCGCCCTGATGGGGGTGGACAGCCGCAGGCTCTATCTCATCACCTCGGCGATCGGCGGCGGCCTAGCCGGCCTTGCCGCCGCGCTGATGGTGCTGCAGTACGATATCTACCCGCAGATCGGCCTGCAGTTCGGACCGCTGATCTTCATGATCTGCGTGCTCGGCGGCCTCGGCAATATGATTGGCGGCTTCATCGCCGCCTTCATCATCAGCCAGTTCATCGCCGTGGGCTCGAGCTGCTTCCACACCGAATGGGGGTACGCGGTCGCCTTCCTGTTCTTCATGGTGGCGATCTTCATTCGCCCGCAGGGCTTGTTCGGGACGAAATCATGACAACCTTGCGCCCAACGCCCGCTGTCCTCATCGGCATCGTCGCGGTTGCGGCGCTGCCGCTGGCCGTGCGTGGGTTATTTCCGGCCTCGGAGAAATATTACCTGCATCTGCTGATCCAAATCCTGCTGTGGTCGTTCATCTATACGGGTTGGTCGCTGATGGGTCGGTTCGGGCTGACCTCGCTCGGCCACGGCGCTTTTACCGGCATCGGTGCCTACGCGACGGTGTTGCTGTGGAACTATGCCGGCCTCACGCCCTGGATCGGTATGCCGGTGGGCGTCCTGCTGGCCACCGTGATTGCCGTTCTGGTCGGCTACCCGTGCTTTCGCCTGCGCATCACCGGTCATTATTTTGCGCTGTTGACGCTGGCCCTGACCGAGTTTGTCCGCCTATGCATCGTCGGCCTGCGTGACTACACCGGTGGCTCGCTTGGCACGCAGCCGCGACGATACGGCAGCGGCGTCTCCCTCTATGCCCTGCAATTTGAGCCCGACCGGGTGCTCGCCTACTACATCGCTTTCGCCTTGTGGCTATTTGGGCTCTACGTTTGGATGCGCGTCGACCGCAGCATGGATCGCTACGCGCTCGATGCCGCCAGCCAAGATGAAGATGCCGCCGCCTCCGTCGGCATCAACGTCAGCCGCGAAAAGCTCAAGATCACGGCGCTGTCCTCGGCCATCTGCGCGCTGGGTGGCGCCTTCTTTGCCCAATATCAAATGTATATCGGGCCCGACACGATCGCCGGCCTCGGCGTCTCCCTCAACATCGTGTTTGCCGTCATCGCCGGCGGGCTCTACGTCATGCTTGGCCCGACCGTCGGCGCCGTCTTCACCCAATTGCTGGCGGAAGGCCTGCGCGTCGTTATTCAAGGCTCGGCCACGTTGCGTGGCCTGCTCGGCAATTCGGCCCTGGCCCTCGATCAGGCCATCTATGGCCTGCTGCTGATCTTATTCATCATCTACATGCCGAAGGGAATTCTCGGCACCGCCATCGACTGGTGGCAGCGGCGCAGCCAAGCCAGGCAGGGGGCGATCGCCGTTGCCACGGCTTCCAACCCGATGCTGGGCAAGACACCGGGCGGGTGAAGCAAAGCCGCGCTTGGGATCAGCGCACCGCTGCCCCCGCCTCGCCGACGATGACGAACGGCGCCCAATAGGATGGGCCCTGTCCTTCCTCGATTAGGGCCAGCATCGAGCGGCGGAAGGCCTCGGCTCGACCGAGGCCGGGCTCGGCCGCCAGCGTGGCGAAGGTCTTGGTCGTGAGCTGCGTCGCCGCCGTCGAAAACACCGACCAGTGCGAGACCAATAGCGCCCGCGCGCCGGCGTAGAAGAAGGCGCGGGCCAGGCCGGACAGCGCCTCGGCGCCCTCGCTGGTGCCAGCGGCCGTGTTGCAGGCGGAGAGCACTACCCAGTCCGCGTCGAGCTCAAGGGCAGCGATTTCCGATGCGGTGAGCAGGCCGTCGTCGACCTCGGTTGCAACTTCGGGCGGCGTCAACACCAGGGCGGGTTCGCTGAGACCGGAAAGATCGCCCGCCACGAGGCCGTGGGTGGCGAAATGGATGATATGATATTCGCGCAAAGGCGCCGCCTTGACGCGCTTTTCCGAGGCGGCCTCGCGCAGGTTGACGGCATCGGCGGGGGCGCCGAGCACCTTGGCGATCGTGCGCAATTCGTCGGCCGTGTCGGGCAGCGGCGGCAGTTCGCGCACGGCGCGGGTATCGGCCAGACCGTTGCGATAAAAGCGCGACGGCTGTGCGAGCTTCAGCTGGGCGCTGCGTTGCTGCCGGTCGATCGGCCCGCGCAGAATTGGATCGCCCACGCCGAAGAACGGCTTGACCGCCGAGCCCGCGGGCGCCAGCCGCCGCAGCGCGCTCAGCGACTGCACCGACGGCAACACGCTCAGCGCGTGACTTTTGATCAACCAAGCGGCGCGTCGCAATGTCTCCTGTGGGGTCGCGGCCGGCGCGGGTGCCGCCTGCACCAGGACCTGCAAGGGCAGGCTCGTCAGCGGCCCGGTCGGCACGACAATGAGGTGCCGCTTGCCATTGATGACCTCCGCCACGGGGCCGAGCAGGAGCCGGTAGAGCGCGTGCGCCCGATCAAGATCGAAACCCTGCACGACCCCGGCGCGCAGTGCCGCGGCGCCCTCCGCATCCTGTTGCGCCAGCGGATCGAGGCCGGCCCGCAGTGCCGCGACGTGCTCGGCCAGTTCCTTGCTGCCGACCTCGATTTCGGACCAGGTGGTGCGCTCGCGCGTTAGCGCCCACACGAAGCTCTTCGTGGCGCCGACCAGCATCGCAATCAGCGCCTCGTCCTCCTTAAGCAGCGCCCGCACGTCGGCTACCGCCAGCGGCTTGGGATCGGTGAGGGCCGCATACTGCGGGAATGATTTGACGATCTCGATGCGCGCCTGGCGGACCTCGTCTTCGCTCTTGTCGAGCTCGCCGCGCAGGTTGGCCCGCCGGCTGGAAAATTCCGCGTAGCCGGGCAGCGCCTTCTCCGCCGCCTCCAGCCGTCGGTGGATGGCCATAATTTCATCCGAGCCGCTGGCGGCGGCCTTGGACAGCTCCGCGAGTTGCTGGCCGATCGTCTTGATTTCGGCCTCGCTCCCCTCGCAGCCGGCTTTTTTCTGTCCGGGCGGGCATTGCTGCATCAAGCCGGTAAGCCGCTGCACCAGCTCCGTTTGCCGCTTGACGGTCGGTGCCGTCGCCTTGCCGCGCACCAAACTTGCGGCGCGGAACTCCTCTTGCACGGCGCTATAGCGCGCATCCTGGCGCTGCACCGCGCTCCAGTTGGTCAAGAGTGCACTGTCCTCGCCGTTGAGGCGCAAGACGCGGTCGGAAACGTCCTGCACGCGCCGAATGCGCTGGCCGAGCGGGGTGCTGCCGGTACCGAGACGGGCGCTCATTTTCGCCAACGCCGAGGCTGCCGAGGTCGCCCATGCGAGCTGCGCGGTGGCGAAGCTTTCCTCGAACAGGAGGGAGGCATTGCCGCCCGGCGTCGAGCGCATTTGCCAGGCGGCGCGGCAAAGGCCGATAAAGGTCTCGCGGTGGCGCTTGATCTCCTCCTGCACCACGGCTTGCGCTACCGTTTGCGAGGTGTCCTGTGCCGTCAGCAGCCGGATGGCCTCGCGATAGGCGACAAGCGCGGCCGGCCAGTCCCGGCGTGCCAGCCCGAGATCGCCGCGGTTGGCATGATCTGCGGCGAAAAAGGCGTGGTTCGGCCCTAGCAGCGCACCGATGTCCTGTCGAATCTGGGACGCCCGCTTGACGAGCGGGTCGGCGGCATCGGGCCGCCCCATCTTGAGGTAGAGGGCGGCCAGCTGATCGAGCGCCATGGCGGTGCCGGCGCTGTCGCGACCATAGACCTTCTCGCGGATCGGGATGGCGGCGCGGTAGTACCCCTCGGCGGCCGCCAGGTTGCCGGCCGCCTCGGCCACCAGGCCGAGCGAGTGATAGTGGATCGCCATCTGTTCGTGCTCGGCACCAAACTCGCGAACCACGAGCGGGGTGGCGCGCTCATAAAAGCGCAGCGATTGAGCAAAGTCGCCGCTTTTATAGAGGTCGCTCGCCGTCTCGCGCAGGTTGCTCAGCTCCTTGGAGGGCTGTTGGGCGGCGGCCGACCCGAGCAACGCCAAGCTCACCAGCGACGCGGCGATGAAGCGCCAGCAGCGCCAAGCTGACACGAGCCCCATAGCAATCCCCCGACGCTGCCCCAGCTTTTGGCTATTTGCCCGCACATCCCGTGGTGAGGTCGCCGGCCCGGGCCGCCGGCTTACCGTTGATGAAGACGTTGCCCGCCCCACCGATGGTGATGCCGCCGCAGTTGGTCTTGTCGCCTAGCACCGCGGCCGGCTTGCCGTCGATGAACACGTCCTTGGAGCCTTCGATGATGGCGCCGCCCGCATCCGTGGTGTCGCCCTTGCGCGCGGCGGCTTGGCCGCCGATCGAGGTGGAGGAGCTGCCGCCCGTGACCACGCCCGGCACGCCGGCCGGGGCCTGCTGGGCTTCAACGCGCACCGGCTTTGAGACTTGCAACGGCGCCAGCAGTAGCGCGCAAACCGTCACGCCGCGTGTCAACATGCTTCCCTCCGCAAGCCGGCGGATCGACCGCAACCTTGGGCCATCCTCGCCCCCGAGCATCCCCTCGACGCACGGTCGCCCGGATTGTCGCTGCGCGCAAGGGGTGCCTCCTCGTCCCTTGCCGCCGTCAGCGGAGCCGGCCCTTGACGGAAACCGGCTATCTCGAGCCTGTGCTCAAGCCGGATGGCGGGTATTTTTCCAGATTGGTCACGATTGCCGGGCTTGCCTCGCCCGGCATCGCCGATTTCCCCGACGCTTGAGCCCAATACGCCGCGCCCGTTGTGCCGCTCACTCGGGACGCAGCAACAAAGGTTGTCCCATCCTGATCAGGCCGCCATCGGTGATCTTGTCACAGAGCCGATAGCCGGGTGGGGCAAGGACCAGAATGGTTGAGCCGTGCTCGAACCAGCCCAACTCATCGCCTTTTTGAAAGCGCGCGCTAGCGGGCACCACCGTTGGACGACCATGGCTGCGCTGCCCCGGCAGGTCAAGAAAACGCAGTCGGATACCCGCCACCAGCACCGCCGCCACGGCAACCAGCGTCACCGGCCGCTCGTCACAGTCGAGTTTGAGGCCGAGCACGGCACGTTCGTTTCTGCAGTAGAGCCGGTCAATGCGCTTGAGGGCCGCTGGATTGACGTTCCAGGCATCGCCGGGAATATGCACGACCCGCTCCGCGCGGCCGTCGTAGGGCGCATGAAAGCGATGATACATGCCGGCGGTCAGCCGCAACGTGACATAGGTGCCATGACGATAGTGGGCCACCAGCTCGGGGGCGCGCACAAGCTCGTCGAGTGCATAGGGCGACCCTTTCACCTGCAACAGCGTGTCGTCGCGAACGCTGCCGCTGGCACCGATGATGCCGTCGCACGGGCTCACCAGCACGCTTGCCGTCCGGTCGATGCTGCGCGCACCCTCCCTGAGTTCGCGGACGAAACAATCGTGCAGGCTGCGAAACTTGTGTTTTTTCGCTTCGGCGAGGTCGGGCGTGCAAAATAGCTTAAAGAGGGCCAGCGAACCGTCGCGGATCAGCGGCTGCTCGAGCTTGCTGAACCAACCCATAAAGCGTGTGAGGGCGCGGCGCGGAATGCGATTGGTGAGAACAAAATTAAGTCGTTCATTTTCGGCCAAACCATTGATGACGGCACGTATTGTCATAGTCCTGTAGTGTTCCTCAGCATCCTGTGGCGCCATGGATTCGCAAGCCCTCGCTTTCCTCGTCGCCGGTCTCGGCGGAGTGGTTGCTGCCGGAACGCTGGCCAAGGCCGGCCGGCGGCTGCAACTCTCCCGGGCCAAGCATGCTTCGCTCGCCGGGCATCCGCGCTGGGCGAAACGGATCGCCGGTCTGATCCCGTTCTATGAATTCGATGCCGCGAGCTTTTTCAGTTCCGACGGCGCGCCCGGCGAGGTTGCCGCCCGACGCCAATCCGGCTTCGAGGCACTGGCGCGCCACTACCAGGACCGGTTTGCCCGCACCATTGCCCTCAATGCCAGCATCCGGGGGACGCTCTCGGATCTGCAGTTCACCGAGGCCTACCGCGTACCCTACCAGTATAGCCGGCGGGTGAGGGAGCAGTTGGGCGGCAGTCCCCTGCTCAAATCCTCCAGCGGCGTCGAGCTCACCGATGTCGACGGGAACCGTTTCTACGATCTCGCCGGCTCCTACGGCGTCAACCTGTTCGGTTACGACTTCTATAAGCGGTGTATCGAGCGCGGCGCAGCCCGCGTGGCCGAGCTCGGCCCGGTCCTCGGCGCCTACCACCCGGTGATTGCCTACAATGCTCGGCGGCTGCGCGAAATCTCCGGCCTCGACGAGGTCTCCTTTCACATGTCCGGGACCGAGGCGGTGATGCAGGCGGTCCGGCTCGCGCGCTACCATACCGGGCGGCGCAAGGTGGTGCGTTTCTGCGGCGCCTATCATGGCTGGTGGGGCGATGTGCAGCCGGGTATCGGCAATCCCGCGCCGGTCACCGACAGTTTCACGTTGGCCGATATGTCCGAGGCGTCTCTCAAGGTGCTGCGCACGCGTCGCGACATCGCTTGCGTGCTGGTCAACCCGCTGCAGGCCTTGCATCCGAACGCCTCGGCGCCCGCCGATTCTGCTTTGGTCGACGGCGGCCGCCGCGCCGGCTTCGAGGCGGCCACCTACGCCCAGTGGCTCGGCGCCCTGCGCGATGTCTGCGGGCAGCGCCGCATCGTTTTGATCTTTGACGAGGTGTTCGTCGGCTTTCGCCTGGCGCCCGGCGGCGCCCAGGAATATTTCGGGGTCAAGGCCGACATCGTCACCTACGGCAAGACCCTGGGCGGCGGGCTTCCGGTCGGCGCGGTGTGTGGCCGCGGCGACCTGATGCGGCGCTTTCGCAGCGACCGCCCCGCCGACATCTGCTTCGCGCGCGGGACTTTCAACTCGCATCCTTACGTCATGGGCGCCATGTGCGAGTTCCTCGAACAGCTCGACACCCCGCAGGTTAAGGCCCTTTATGCCGATCTCGAGCCGACCTGGAACGGGCGTGCCGGCGGGCTCAATCGTCGGCTGGCGGACAACGACCTGCCCGTACGCGTCGCCAACCTGTCGAGCATCTGGACGGTCTATTACACGCAGCCCAGCCGATACCATTGGATGTTGCAATACTACCTGCGCAGCCAGGGCCTGGCGCTGAGTTGGGTGGGCACCGGGCGCCTGGTCTTCAGCCTGAACTATTCCGATAGCGAGTTTGCTGCCGTCGCCGACAGGTTCGTTGCCGCTGCCGAGGCGATGCGCGCCGACGGTTGGTGGTGGCAGGGGCAGCGCGGCGTTGCGCCGCGCCCCAACATCAAGCGGCAAATCCTGCGCGAAATGCTGCAGCATCGCTTCGCAGGCATGTTCGGCGCGCGCACGGTTTAGGGCCAATAAGCGGTGCCCGCCTTGCCTCAAGGCGCGCGTTCCGAGGCAATGGTCGGATCGATCAGCTCGCCGCGCAGCAAAAACAGCGGCGACTTGTAATAGAGCTTAACGTCGTGGAACGGGTCGGTCAGGATCTTCGTGACCCAAACCAGGCCCGCCTGCATGTCCTTGATGACGAACAGCTGTGCCATCCGGAACAGCACACCGATGACGCCGAGCCCCAACCAGATCATGCCCAGATTGCGCGCAAAGCCGGTCCAGTCGCTGTGGGGCGTGAGGAGACCGAACAGGGCGGGCTCGAGCAGGAGCAGAGCCGGAAACAACGCCCAAATCCCCATCAGCACCACCTTGCGCCGCAGGTTGTAGCCAACCTTGACATCCTCCTTGTATTCGTGCGTCGCCGCGTTGACGTGGTCGTAGCCCTTCGGCTCGAAAAAGAAGTGGCCGGCCTGCCGCGTGGTCATGCCGATTAACCAGGCGAGGAGGGCCGCCATTGGCGGATCGATCAGGAGCAGGCCATAGGCAACAAGAAAGCTGATCGCGCTCACGAGATGCAGGCTCTGATTGATGCGGCTGTGATGATAGTAGCGATGGTCGTCCCAACGCTGCATCGCGAGTTCCTTGAAGAAGGTCTGCATCTTTCGATCCTCATTGGTATTTGCCGATTTCTGGAAACTCCGACCAAGCGGTTCTGCACCAGAGCGCAACACCGCCGCGCTTTTGCCGAAGCGGATGAGGGAAAAATGTCCGAGCGGCGGTACCGGCCGGCGTTCGACCAGGTAGGCGGAGAGCGTGTGCTCGGCCCAGTTTTCAAAGCGCTCCCACTCGAACTTTGAGCGCCAACCCAGCCGTTGCGCGAACGGCTGAAACAAAACTTCAAAGGCGCGCCGTGGCCCCTTCTCCGCGCCGACCCGATTGACGATTATGAGCTCACCGCCGGGTCGCAGCACGCGCAAGAACTCGTCGAGCGCGGCTTCGGGATTGGGCACCGTGTTGACGACGTATTGTGCCACGACGACGTCGAAGGATCCGTCAGGATAGTCGAGGTGCTCTGCGTCCATCAGCTCTAGACGCTCGACGTGCTGCAAGCGGTCCTCGGCCACGCGCTGGCGCGCCACCTCCAGCATCTCTTCGGAGATGTCGATGCCGGTGACGCGGCAGTTCGACGAGTAGTAAGGCAGCGAAATGCCGGTGCCGACGCCGACCTCCAGGACACGACCGCCAATCTGTTCGCAGGCTGCGACCGCGGCCCGGCGCGCCTCCTCGAAGACCGATCCGAATACCTTGTCATAGATGGGCGCCCAGCGCGCGTAGGTCTTGATGACCGTATCGCGGCTCAGATGCTCCGATCCCGTCGTTACCTGCATGTCTTTAGCCTCCACGAAGCCAGCAGCTTGCAAAAAATTGGCCCCGACGCTGGCGCTGCCCGCCTGCCGCGTCGCGGCCGCCCGGAAATGCCTTCTTGATGAGCTACGACCATCGGACGTCGGATTTGAGCGAGCCGAGCGCCTTGCCTTCCCAGCCGGCTTGCGGGTGGGCCACCGGTTCGAAGGCGCCGACCGGGATTGGGCTCACGTGGCTCAGGAACTGGGCCGCGCTCGCAGCCCAAGAAAATCGCAGCGCGTGCGCGCGGCACGCCGCACGCGGCAATGCCAGTGCGCGCTGGCAGGCCCGCTCCAGATTGTCATCGAGTATGCCGACCGGGCTGTCGCCGATGACATCCAGGGGACCGGTGACGGGGTAGGCGGCGACCGGCACGCCGCAGGACAAGGCTTCGAGTTGCACGATACCAAAGGTGTCCGTCTTGCTCGGAAATACGAATACGTCGGCCGCCGCCATGTGGGCGGCGAGCCGCTCTCCGCCCATGCTGCCGAGAAAATGCGCTTGCGGGAAGCGCGCGCGCAAGTCCGCTTCCTGCGGCCCCTCGCCGATCACGACCTTGCTGCCGGGCAGCGGCAGGGCAAGGAACGCCTCCAGGTTTTTTTCCGGCGCGATGCGGCCGACGCTCATGAAGATCGGCCGCGGCAGGTCCAGTTGGGCCTTTCGATCCGGGTGAAACAGCTCATTGTCGACGCCGCGGCTCCACATCCGCAACCGTTGAAAGCCGCGCGTGGTCAGCTCCGCCGCCAGCGTCGGCGTCGAGACCATGGTGGCAACGGCCGGGGCGTGAAAGCGCCGCAGCGCGGCGTAGCTCCAGGCCACGGGGAACGGTATGCGCGCGGCGATGTACTCGGGGAAACGCGTCGTGAAGCTGGTCGTGAACGGCAGGCCGCGCTGACGGCAGTAGCGCCGCACGAAAAAGCCAATCGGCCCCTCGGTGGCAACGTGAATTGCATCGGGTCGCACGCGTTCGATGCGCCTTGCGATTTCTCCCGGTCCCGGCAAGGCGCAACGCAGCCCCGGGTAGGTCGGCAACGGCAACGAACGGAAGCCGTCCGGCGTGAGAAAATCGAGCGTCGAGCCCAGGCCGCGCACGGCGCTAGCTAAGGATTCCAGGGTCCGCACCACGCCGCTGATTTGCGGGCGCCAGGCGTCGGTTGCAATTAAAATTCTCATCTGCTGCCTCGCCCTCAATCGGCAACCGCGTGTTTCGCGCGATTTTGTGCAAGCCCCAGGGGATGTCGTGGTGCGACTCGACCTCAATGCGGGCGGCAGCATCGCTGCTTCACATTTCACTCGTGTGACATCGAGGCAGGATTTTGCGATGCCTTCGCGGTCTCCACCGGTCGAGGGCTGGCCGCTGACGGTGCGCGGCGGCCCTAGGCCGTGCCGGGGCTCAGGGCGGCGGTGCCGGCGCCGGCAATGGAAATTCGATTGCCACGCCATTCGTAGCCGCCGGCGGTAAAGGCGCGTAGCCAAATCAGCGGGATTAACGCGTCGCGCAGCAACCAGGCGAACGGCGATCGCCAACTCAGCGGCCAGCCCGCCGCCCTGGCCAGCAAGGCTTCGAGCCCGAGCCAGACGCTGACGAATGTCACGGCGATGATCACGCCGGGGCCGCCGAGCAATTCGCCTGCAAGCGCGGCGGCAGCCGCCGGCGGCAAGCTTCCAGTCAGGATTTCGGGGAGAAAGTAGCGGGGAAACGTCATACGGCGCAGCTGCGCCCAGCGCGTCTGGCGGTTGATGACGCGGCTGGCGCAGCGCGCGCCAATCGGCTGCTGAAAGGATGGTCCCGCGAGGCGCACCTTGCGCCCGCTCGCGCGCACGAGCTTGGTTGCCGCTGCATCCTCGGCCAGCTCGCTGCCGAGCGCGGCAATGCCACCTAGTCGATCGAGGTCGGCGCGGCGCCAGAGCATCGATTTGCCCTGCGCGAAGCCAAAGCCAAGGGCATCGGCGGCGTATTGCCAGCGGCCCTGATAGGTATTGAGAAAGCCGCATTCGACCTCTGCCCAGAAGCCTCGCGGTTGAGAGGCGATCGGTGGTGCGCACACCAGGCCAGCATCCGGCGTAAAGCGCGCCAACAGCCGTTCGACATAATCCGGCGGCAGCAGCAAATTGCTGTCGGCCAGGATGATCCACTCGCCCTGGGCCGCCTGCCAGCCCTTGATCAGGTTGTTGAGCTTGGGGTTGGCGGTCTCGCAATTGTCCCCGATCAAGATGCGGGCATTTGAGCCCGCGTGCGCAGCGATTAGCCGCTCAAGAAATGGCACCGCCGGGTCCGCCGCCGATGCCACGCAGAACCACAGCTCCGTCTCGGGCCAGGTCAGCTGGAAGCTCGACGCCAAGGTCATTTGCTCGAGGTCTTCCAGACCGCAGACCGGCCGAATGACGCTGACGACGTGCCCACGGCCTTCCCGCCCAACCACGGGGGCGGGGCGCCGGCTGCGGGCCCAGACCGCACCGATGCTGCACGTGTGCAGAACAAGGGCGATCAGGCAGAAGCCGATCAGCACCCAAACCGTCACGGTCATTGCTGCGCCTCTCGTGTTTGTGTCCTGATGCCGTGCGGCTCGCTGCCTGCTGGGCTCGACGCGGCAAAGCCGATGCGCCTCACGTACCCAGATCCGGCCCGGTCACCTCAAACAGCACGTGCGTGCGGAGCGGGCGGCCATATTCGTTCTCCGCCTCAACCGAGGCGCAGTAAGCGCCCGGCCGCAGGCTGGTCGGCAACGGCGCCCTCCAGATGTGCGAGGACGGCAGCGCGCGCATCCAGGACTTTTGCAGCTCGCGATGGTCGGCGAACACGCGAGCCACATGCGGGTCGGGGCTGGCAACGCGCTGCATGGGGCGGGGCTCGCTCGTGACACCGGCAATGCTGTAGCGAACGTGCGTCGCCGGCCCGCCGTCGAACACATTGACGACGAGCTCGCTGTGCTGAAGGTCCACGGCACCGAGGAGGGCCGTGCGCGGCGTGCTGGCGGCTGGCCTTTCGATGCTGGCGCGCAGTTGTGCTCCGGGCTTGCCGGCGGCCGGAACGAAGCGCGTGTCGTAGGTCGCGCCGTCGACCGAGAGCATGTGGTAGCCGTTTGGGCTGCCGTCCTCCGCATCGGCCGCTGGAATACCGCGGGCATCCTTGACCCCACTCCACCAGCCGCCCGAGGCCGCGGTCAGCACGTGATGGTGATGCGGCACCGCATCATGAAAGCCGGCCTCCGCGCCAAAATAGTGGTGTTCGGTGAGGTGCATGTGTCCGGCGAAACTGACCGTGTGCGGTCGCCCGCACAAGAGGCCGAGCAGGGCGCCCCGATCGAGGGTGGTGTCGGCGGCGGCCGTCGCATTCTGGTAGTTCATGAGCGGGATGTGCATGCAAAGGACGACGAGGCGATCCCTTGCAACGTGAGCCAGCACGTTGTGCACGAACTGAAGCTGCACCGGCCCGATCTGGCCGTGATAGCCGCCGCTGTGCGGATCCTCGGGGTTGTGGCCGCGATAGTAAACGTTATCGAGAACGATGAAGGTGACCTCGGCATACTGAAAGGCATAGTGGCGAGGGCCGAAGGTTCGCCGCCAGGTATCACGCGAGGTCCGGTCGTTTGCCGCCCCTTTGTCGATATCGTGGTTGCCCGGGCAGTGATGCCAGGGGATGCCGGAAGCGCCGAGGAGTTTGAGGTAGCGCGGATAGAGCGATAGATCGTCGAAGACCACATCGCCATGATTGATGCCGAAGGCGGCGCCGCTGCCGGCCACGGGGCTGATGATATCGTCGCAAAGATAGCCGAGCTCGGCCGCATTGGCAGGCTGGGTATCGGCCATCAGCACGGCCTCGAAGCGAGCGTTCTCGCGCACGCGGGTGAGAGCAAACTCGATCGTCGGCGGCCGTCTCTCGGCGCTGGCCGCAGCCTCGTGCACGCGCTCGGCAAAATTATGCGGCGCACTGATGCGGGGCACGCCGCCGGCGCCGGTCGGCGTCGCCCAGTGCGGCGGCTTGATCAGGAAGACGTCGTCGCCTGCCGCTACCGGCAGGCGCCAGCGGCCCTCCGCATCGGTCAAGACGACGTCGCGGCCGTTGGACACCATGACCCCGGCGATGCCCGGATCGCCGGGCAGGCGGGTCCCCGTACCCCGCCGATCATGGAACACCGTGCCGTTGGCGACCACCGGTGCGGCAATGCCCAAGCCACTGCTCAGGCTCAGCACCGAGGCGGCTCCCGCGGCGACGATCTCGCGGCGGCTTGGCTGGCGCTCGACACCTCCTCGCATCCTACCTCCGGGCAAGCTGAGCTCGGCGATTCGCGGGCAGGCTAGGCGGGACCCATGACGCGCGAGTCACAGGTCGATGTGTCTTCCATGACAATGCGGCTTGCGCTGGCGTCAGCCTGTCACATCGGATTCACACTTCTGGGGTAGAGCGGTTACACGACCGGTGCTTGGCCACGTGCTGGCGCTCGCGACGCAATCGCGTTGCTCCCCCTTGTCGGTTGGGACGGTCTGCGAGCCCGAGCACCGGCAGGTGCGGGGGGCCGGGTGTGGAGTCTTGAGGCCAAGGAGTCCTTTTCAGCGAGAACCATCCTGCCGCAGCAAGCGTCCGCCTGGGACCGCCAGCAACGAAAAGAGCAATCATGGCGCCGCACATTTTGATCGTCGAAGACGAAGATTGCCTGTTGGAGGTTCTTCGCTACAACTTCGAAAAGGCGGGCTATGTGGTGGAAAGCATCAGCAACGGCGATCGCGCCGATGCACGGCTGAAAGAAGCCACCCCCGACCTGGTGCTGCTGGATTGGGTACTGCCGGGGCTGTCGGGTATCGAGCTTTGCCGACGCTTGCGCCGTGCGCCGGCCACCAAGACCTTGCCCGTGATCCTACTCACCGCGCGCAGCGACGAGATGGACAAGGTGTGCGGTTTGGAGATGGGTGCGGATGACTACGTTACCAAGCCATTCTCGGTCAATGAATTGCTGGCACGCGCGGCCGCGCTGTTGCGGCGGCGCGATGCACGATTGATCGCCGACAAGCTGAAAGTGGGCGACATCGAACTCAATCGCGATGCCATGCTGGTGTTGCGGCAAGGCACCTCCGTCCACCTTGGCCCGACCGACTACCGCTTGCTTGAGTTTTTCATGCTGTCGCCCGGCCGCGTGTTCACGCGTCGGCAGCTGCTTAATGGCGTGTGGGGCGGCGAGGTCTACATCGACGAGCGTTCCGTGGACGTACATATCGGCAGACTGCGCAAGGCGCTGTTGCAAGGTTGGCAATCGGATCCGATCCGCACCGTGCGAGGCGCCGGCTATAGTTTCGAAGCCTGTTGAGGCTGACCCCTGCCCCGGCGTGTCACGGTTTTGTAGTGCGTCTCTGGCACACTGCAGGTGGATGGCAGTGTCCATCCGATCGTGAGCTCGGCTAAAGCTGCTCGGCTCAGCTCTCACTCCCCGCTTGAATGGGCGTAGAGCCGCGGCAGCTGGTTGGTTGCAGACCCGCGCTACGCCGCTGAGCGGTCGTCTTGCGCCAATTGTAGGTCCGGCAGCTTGTGTTGATCTGGCCCTCTCAGATGCAAGCTGCCGGGCCTGCCGCATGCCGGATGGGGGCGCTGTCATAACCGTGCAACGCGAATCCTCTCTTTAGCGCCCATGAATACTCCGTGGGGATCCGCTTTGGGCTTTCGCCGGCACGTGCGAGCAGTCTTCATCTCCGATGTGCATCTCGGCACACGCGCCGCACAGGCCAGCGAATTGCTGGAATTTCTCAAGCACTACGAGCCTGAGATCATTTATCTCGTCGGCGATATCATCGATTTCTGGAGGGTCCGGCGCGGGCCACACTGGCCGCAAACCCACAACGACGTCGTGCAGAAACTACTGCGCCAGGTCCGCAAGGGCGTTCGCCTCGTGCTGATTCCGGGCAATCACGACGAGGGCTTGCGCGACTACATTGGCCTGCGCTTCGGCGGCATCGAAATCTGCCGCGACACCGTGCACACCACCGCCAAAGGGCGGCGCTATGGCGTATTGCACGGCGACGAATTCGACGTCGTGGTCCGCACCGCGCGTTGGCTCGCCGTTCTGGGTGACCGCGGCTATGAGTTCGCCCTTTGGCTCAATCATCCCCTGAACTGGTGCCGCCGCCACCTCGGTCTCGGCTATTGGTCGCTGTCCGCCTACTTGAAATATCGCGTCAAGCGGGCGGTGGCCTTTATCGGCGCCTTTGAGGAAGCCGTAGCCAACGAAACCCGGCGCCGCGGCCTCGATGGCGTGATCTGCGGACACATCCATCACGCCGCCGATCGGGCTTTTGGCGGCATCCACTATCTCAATTGCGGCGATTGGGTGGAAAGTTGCACGGCGATCATCGAAACGCGCGACGGCGATTTGCAAATCGTGCGTTGGAGCGAGCGCGCCCGCTTCGTGGAGGATCGCAATGTCCTGGCCGCGCCGGACAGCGGGCCATTGGCAGGAATGCCGCAAACCTAGGCGGCCACGGGCGGCGCCTGCTGCAGGATGCCGCTTGTCACGCAACTGTTACAGCGGCTTACTATGGACGGCGCGCAACACCACAGGGGAGAGCGAACGATGCTATGCGTGCGCAGTCTGCTGCTCGGACTGGCGTTGACGGCACTGGCGGGGGCGCCGGCGACGGCGCAATCGATCTATCCGCTCAATCGGGCCGAAATTCTGCTCGGCTCGAAGTTCGACTTCAAGGTCGAGTTGGAGGGCAGCGTTGCCGCCGATGCGATCAAAATCACGATCAACGGTCGTGATGCCGCGGCCGTGCTTGGCAAGCCGCCGGCCGTCGAGGTCAACGAGGATGGGCTTGGCCACACGGCCTATTGGATACGCGATGGGGTGCTCACCACCCCTGGCTCCTACGAGGTGACGGCCGCCGCCGGCAGCGCCGCGAAGACCGTTCGCTGGGAGGTCTTCGCCGCACCCGAGCGCCGCGCCCGCAACGTCATCCTGTTCGTTGGCGACGGCCTGTCGATGGCCCATCGCACCGCCGCCCGCGTGCTTGCCAAGGGGCTCATCGAGGGCCGCTACGGCGGCGAACTGGCGATCGATGATATGCCGCACATGGCGCTGGTATCGACCTCGGGTAGCGACGCGATTGTCACCGATTCTGCCAATTCAATGAGCGCCTATGCGACCGGGCACAAGTCCTGCGTCAACGCCATGGGGGTCTACTGCGCGCGCAACAAGAGCGGGTTGCAGCACCCAAAGGTCGAAACCATCGCCGAGCTGGCCAGGCGGCACAACGGCGGCATGGCGGTGGGGGTGGTGACCAATACCGAAATCGAGGATGCGACGCCCGCGGGCATGGTTGCGCACGTCCGGCGGCGCAGCGACTACGACGATATCGCGCGCATGTTTTACGAGCTTGGCCCCGAGGTCATGATGGGGGGTGGCAGCGGCTACTTCTTGCCCAAGTCGGACAAGGCGGGTCGGCGCAAGGATGACGCCAACTTCCTCGAGAAATTCAAGGCGAACGGCTATCAATATGTGACGACCGCGACGGAGATGAAGGCCGCGGCGGCCGACAAGGCCACCGCCCGCCTGCTCGGCCTGTTCCATCCCGGTAACCTCGATGGGGCGCTCGATCGCCATATCCTCAAGAAGGGTACCGTTAGCGCCTATCCCGATCAGCCCGACCTGGTGGAGCAGACGCAGGTCGCCATCGACATTCTATCCAAACAGCCAAACGGCTTCGTGCTGATGGTCGAATCGGGACTGATCGACAAGTTCAGCCACGTGCTGGATTGGGAGCGTGCGGTCTATGACACGATTATGCTCGATAATGCGGTAGCCGCCGCCAAACGCTTCGCTGCCGGGCGCCAGGATACGCTGATCATTGTCGTTGCCGATCATGCCCACCCCGTCAGCATCATCGGCACCTATGACGACGAGCGACCGGGCGAGCGCCTACGCGATAAGCTCGGCGTCTACAACGAGGCGAAATTTCCCAACTACCCTAAAGCCGACAGCGACGGCTATCCCGCCTCGGTCGACGTTTCGCGGCGGCTGGCCTTTGTTTTCGCGGGCTTTCCCGACCATTGTGCCTCCGGCAAGCCCGCGCTCGGGGGACCGTTCAAGCCGACGGAGGAGAAAGGCGACAGGGCGATCGCCAACGAAACCTATTGCACGCCGCAGGCCACGCGCATGGAGGGCAATCTGCCGTTCACGCAGCGCCAGGGCGTCCACGCAGCCGACGACGTCGTGCTCACGGCCATCGGACCCGGAGCGGAGCTGTTCAAGGGCCGCATCGACAACACTTATGTTTTCCGGGTGATGGCAACCGCGCTCGGCTTGGGCAAGGCCGCAGCGCAGGCGGCGCAAGCCCCGGCTAAATAGCGGCCGGCGCCGCCTTTGGCACCGCGCCGCTGATCGCTTTGCTTGACCGCGGCGAGCCCAGGGACCAGCCGCCGCCCTGGAGCCCGACCGCGGCAGGGGCACGGGGAAGAGCTGCCCAGCGTCAAGGCTCACCCTGCGCCTCGCGCCGCCTCGGCTCCCCCGGCAGCTAATGGACCCCGCCGATGTCAAAGCGCGCCCCGCGCTTGCGAGAGGCGCGCTGGCGGATCGGCCGCCAGATCGCTGCCGCGGAGAGGGGCGACCGCAAGCCCGAGACGAAGGGGGTTGCCGCTGCCTGAGCAGGGTGCGTTGAGGTTGAAAACGGCGCGCATTGAGGCGCGCGCGGGATGCCGATGCGATCTTGGCACCGCGGCCGGCCGCACAAAAATCCTGCCGTCGCGGGCGGCCGCCGCGCGATATAGGCCTTGCCAAGGCCCATGGCCTGGTGCCTAAACTTTGGGCGGCGCCGCGGGTGCGCCCGGTGATCGGGCGGCGGACGTGCCCTAACCGTGGCTGGCCCATCTCTTGCTTCGGCGCTGAGCGCCTCGATGGGGATGAAGAGCACCGATCTGGGCGGATGCTGGTGGAGGTTCCAGATGATCTCGATGAGGGGCGCAGGCGGCTATGGTGCGATTGGGGCCGTTTTGACACTGCTGACGGCAGGCCCGGCGCTGGCGGGGGGAACGCTGCGCATTGCCATGACGGCCTCGGACGTGCCAACGACGACCGGCGCTCCCGACAATGGTTATGAGGGTGTACGCTTTCTCGGCTACCCCGTGTTCGAGGGGCTGGTGCTGTGGGACCTGACGCGGGCCGACAAATTGGCCGATATTCGGCCCGGTTTGGCCGAGCGCTGGGAGCAGGACGCCAACGACAAGGCGAAATGGGTTTTCCATCTGCGCCAGGGCGTGAAATTCCACGACGGCAGCGATTTCAATGCCGATGCGGCGATCTGGAATCTTGACCGCTACTACAAAAAAGACGCCAAGCAATTCGATCCGCCGGGTGGCGCCGTGGCGCAGGCGCGCAACCCGTTTGTGGCCGGTTATCGCAAGATCGACGACCATACGATCGAGATCACCAATCCGCGCCCGCTCAGCTATTTCCCCAACATGCTGCCCTACATGCTCTACTCGAGCCCGGCGCAGTTCGATAAGACCGGCTCTTGGGCGGAATTTGCAAAATCGCCGTCGGGTACCGGGCCCTTCAAAATCACCGAATTCAAGCCGCGCGTGAGCGTCACGCTCAGTCGCAACGACGCCTACTGGGACAAGAGCAAGGTTGCAAAACTTGACAAGATGGTGCTGTTCCCGATGCCCGAGGCAACCACGCGCTTGGCGGCGTTGCGCTCGGGACAGGTCGACTGGATCGAGGTGCCGCCACCCGACGCCGTGCCAAGCCTGAAGGCGGCCGGTTTCGAAATCGTCACCGGCAGCTATCCGCACATGTGGCCATGGGTCCTCAACCTCGCCAAAGAGGACGCGCCCTGGAAGGACGTGCGCGTGCGCCGCGCCATCAACTATTGCTTCAACCGGGAGGGCCTGGTCACGCTTTTGAACGGCCTGGCCGAGCCGTCCGTTGGCGCTTTCAAGCCGGCCGATCCACAATTCGGTGCTCCCAAAGAGCATTACAAATACGATCCGGACAAGGCCAAGGCGCTGTTGCGCGAGGCCGGATTCGGTCCGGGCAAGCCGGTCAAGAGCAAGGTCATGATCTCGACCGGCGGCTCGGGCCAAATGCTGCCGCTGCCAATGAACGAATTCCTGCAGCAAAACCTGAAGGAGTGCGGCTTCGACATTTCCTTCGAGGTGGTCGAATGGGGCACCATGCTGGTGGCCTTGCGCAACGCGCCGACCGCGCAGCAGGCGCTCGGCTCCGACGCCATGAACATCAGCCTGCCGCCGTCGACGGACATCTCGCAGATCGCGCTCTACTTTTTGTCCAGCAACGCGGCGCCAAAGGGCCGCAACTGGGCGAACTGGAAGAACGAGGAATTCGACAAGCTGATCGACCGGATCGAAAAGTCGACCGACCAGGCCGAGATCCTCAAGGACACGCAGCGCGCCCACGAGATTATTGTCGACGAGGCGCCCTGGGGCTTCATCGTGCATGACCGCAATCCGCGCGCCATGACCAAGAAGGTCAAAGGCTTTGTGAGCGCGCAAAGCTGGTTCCAAGACTTTACCAGGGTGGAGATGGAGTAAGCCTTGAGCGGCCCGTCGTCGGCCATACCTAGCGGCACGCGCTCGCCGGCCAACCCGCGCGGTGACCTGCCGCGCGGGCCGGCGCGGCAGCCGCCGCCGTTGCCTTCCCGGTGAGGGTCCATGTGGGCCTTTACACTGCGCCGCCTGCTCTACGCCGTGCCCGTGCTGCTCGGCGTCTCGATGCTGGTCTTCCTGCTCATTCATCTGGCCCCCGGGGATGTCGTCGACATCCTGGTGCCGCCGGAAGTGCCAAAGGAGATCGCCGACAGTTTGCGGCGCCGCTTCCGGCTCGATGAGCCGCTCTATCTGCAATATCTGGCGTGGCTCGGCCGTCTCATGGTCGGCGACTTCGGCGTCTCCTTCTTCAGCGGCCGGCCGGTGGCGGAGGAATTGTTTGGTGCCCTCGGCAACACGCTGGTGATCGCCCTGCCGGCCGCGCTGATCGGGTTCTCGCTCGGTATCGCGCTCGGCGCGCTCGCCGCCTATAACCGCGACAGCTGGCTCGACAAGATTTTCTCCGCCACGGCGATTATCGGGGTCAGCCTGCCGCATTACTGGGTCGGCATCGTGCTGGTCGCGATCTTTTCCGTGGTTTTCAACGTGCTTCCCGCTCAGGGTATGGGCTTTGAGGGTGTGCCCAGCAATTGGGATCAGGTCAAACATCTGATCCTGCCCGTCGTAACTCTGTCACTGATCCCGATGGGAGTGACGAGCCGCCTGGTGCGCGCCAACGTGCTGGAGATCCTCAGCCAGGAATTTGTCGGCACCTTGCATGCGAAGGGCCTCAGCAATCGTCGCGTTCTCTACCACACGCTGAAGAATGCGGCCCCTTCCGCCTTGGCCCTGGTGGGCTTGCAGTTTGGCTATCTTCTGGGTGGATCGATCCTGGTTGAGACCGTGTTCAACTGGCCCGGCTCGGGCGGCCTGATGAATCTTGCGATCTTTCGCCGTGATGTGCCGGTGCTATCGGCAACCATCCTGGTGCTGGCAGCAATCTTCGTCGTCATCAACATTCTGGTCGACGTGTTGCAGGCGCTGATCGACCCGCGCATGCGGCGTTAGGGGAGTGTGGCAATGGCCGATGCTGCCGTGCTGCCCGCCGATGCCAACCTGGTGCTCAAGCGCGCGCAGCAGGGCAAGAGCTACTGGCGGCGCGTGTGGGAGCGGCTGCTCGACGATAAGGTGACGCTTGCCGTCATCGCCGTACTGCTGCTGCTGGTCGTGATGGTGGTTTTTGCGCCGTTCTTCACCGTGCATGATCCCTATACGGGTTCGGTGCTACGCCGCCTGAAGCCTGTCGGCACGCTTGACCATTGGCTCGGGACGGACGAGGTCGGCCGCGACCTGTGGTCCCGCATGGTATACGGTGGCCGCATATCCCTGCTGGCGGGTGTCGTACCGGTGTTTCTGGCCCTCGTGATCGGAGGCTTCTTGGGCATCCTCGCCGGCTATATGGGCGGCCTTGTGAACAGCGTCATCATGCGGCTGACCGACGTGCTTTACGCTTTCCCCTCAATTTTGCTGGCGATCGCCATCACCGGCATTCTCGGCTCCGGCCTGCAGAATACGATTCTGGCGCTCACTATCAGTTTCGTCCCGCCCATCATCCGCATTTCGGAGAGCGTCACGGCGCAAACGCGACATCTCGACTTCGTCGAGGCGGCCCGCGCCAGCGGCGCACGGCCGCTGACCATCATGCGCTACCATATCCTCAACAACGTGCTCGGACCGATTCTGGTGTACGCCACCAGCCTGATCAGTATCTGTATCATCCTGGCCGCCGGGCTCAGTTTCCTCGGCCTTGGGGTTACGCCCCCGAGCGCCGAATGGGGGCTGATGCTCAATAACCTGCGCCAGGCGCTCTGGGTGTCGCCCATGGTCGCCGCGCTGCCGGGAGTCATGATCTTCATCACTTCGATGTGCTTCAACTTGATGAGCGACGGTTTGCGCCAAGCCATGGACGTGCGCCTGTGACCGGCTCGGCAGCAGCGGCGGGCGGCGCGGTGGCGCCGGCCGAGCCGGATGCCGGCATGCCCCTTTTAACGGTGGAGAACCTGACCAAACATTTCGCGGTCAAGGCTGGCTGGCTGAACCGGAGCCGTGGCGTCGTGCAGGCCGTCGACGACGTGTCCTTTTCGGTGCGGAACGGCGAGACCTTGGGTGTGGTCGGGGAGTCGGGCTGCGGCAAGTCGACGACGGCGCGGCTCATAATGCATCTTATTGCCCGCGATAGCGGACGTATTCGGTTTGCCGGCCGGCTGGTGGGTGCCGCGCACGGCTTGAGCCGCCGCGAACTGCACCGGCAGATGCAGATGGTATTTCAGGATTCCTACGCCTCGTTGAACCCGCGGTTGCCGGTGGTGACGTCGATCGCCTTCGGTCCATTCATCCATGGACTGGGCAAGCCCGCCGCGCTCAAGCGGGCGATGCAGCTGTTGGAAGCCGTCGGGCTCGATCCACTGCAGTTTGCCAATCGCTATCCGCACGAGCTCAGCGGCGGCCAGCGGCAGAGGATCAACATTGCGCGCGCGCTGGCGCTCGAGCCGCGCATCGTGATCCTCGACGAAGCCGTCTCGGCCTTGGACAAGTCGGTCGAGGCACAGGTGCTGAACCTGCTTGCCGATTTGAAGGCCCACTTTGACTTGACCTACATCTTCATCAGCCATGACCTCAACGTGGTCCGCTACATCAGCGATCGCGTGATGGTCATGTACCTGGGTAAGGTGGTGGAGATCGGACCCGTACAGCAAATCTACCATAGTCCCCAGCACCCCTACACGCAGGCGCTGCTCTCGGCCATGCCGTCGATGGATCCGCGCCGCCGCACTCTGCGGGCGCCGCTGAGCGGCGATCCGCCCAACCCCATCAGTCCGCCGTCGGGATGCCGCTTCCGGACCCGCTGTCCGTTCGCGGAAAAAGTCTGCGAAGTCGTGCCGCCCAGCCTGTTGGCCGTTGCCACGTCGGCCGCGGTCGCCTGCCACATGCGCGTTAAGGGCTCGGGCCACAGCCGTGCCGACAAGGCGGTGGTACACTGATGCCCAACGAACCCGTCGTCATGGTCGAGCATCTGAGCGTGCGTTTTCTCGGACGCGACGCGCCGGTGGCCGCCGTCAACGACGTCAGCTTCCGCGTGGATGCCGGCAAGGTGCTCGCCATCCTGGGCGAGTCCGGATCGGGCAAGAGCGTCACGTTGCGCGCCCTGTTGCGCCTGCTGCCACCGCGAACCCGCGTCGAAGGCTCGATCCGCGTGGCCGGCCACGACATGACGACGCTGGACGAGGCCGGCCTGCGCCAGGTACGCGGCAGCAAGGTCGCCATGATTTTCCAGGAGCCGATGATCGCGCTCGATCCGGTGTTCAGTATCGGGGTGCAGATCGCCGAAACCATCGTCCGACACGAGGGCGTGTCCTACCATGTTGCCAACCGGCGTGCGCGCGAGCTTTTGGACATGGTGCAGATTCCCTCCGCGGCGCGGCGGCTGAAATCCTACCCGCACGAGCTGTCGGGCGGCATGCGGCAGCGGGCCATGATCGCGCTTGCCCTTTCTTGCCGCCCATCGCTGTTGTTGGCCGACGAGCCGACCACGGCGCTCGACGTGACGGTGCAAATACAAATCATCCTATTGCTGCGGCAATTGCAGCAGGATCTCGATATGGCCGTCATCTTTGTGACGCACGACGTGGGGGTCGCGGTGGAGGTCGCCGATGCGATCGCGGTGATGTACGCCGGCCGATTTGTCGAACTCGGGCCTACCGAGGCGGTGATCGGTTCGCCGGCGCATCCCTATACGGCCGCCCTGCTCACCTCTACCGTGCTCGGTTCGGCCTTCGGCAAACGGCTCGAGGCCATCCCGGGTATGCCCCCCGACTTGCGGGCATTGCCGGATGGTTGCAGCTTCCAGCCGCGCTGTCGCTTCGCCGATGATCGCTGTCGCGGTGCCGTGCCGCCGGAGTTTGCCCACGCCGCCAGGCACATGACGCGTTGCCTGCGCGTGTCGGCGCGCGAAATCGCGCTGCCAGGACCCAATCTCGGCGAGCGCGGTGAGCCGTCCTTTTACCCCAGCAATGGTGGAGGGCTTCCATGAAGCCGGCCAATGCGCTCGAGGTCAATGCCGAGCGATTGTGGGCCACTCTCGATCGGGCCGGCGAAATCGGCCGGTTCCGTGGCACCGGCGTGCGCCGCCTGGCCCTGACGCAGGAAGACAAGGAGGTGCGCGATCTGTTCGTCCGCTGGGTGCGCGAGGCGGGCTGTGCGGTCGAAGTCGATCCCGTCGGCAATATCTTCGCGCGCCGCGCGGCAACGGACAATTCGCTGCCGGCGGTCGCGATCGGCAGCCATCTCGACACGCAGATCTGCGGCGGCAAGTACGACGGTGCGCTCGGCGTGCTGTGCGGTCTCGAGCTGCTGCGTAGCCTCAACGATCGCGGCATTGCTACGCGTCGCCCAATCGAGCTGATCATGTGGACCAACGAGGAAGGCGCCCGTTTCAGTCCGCCGCTGATGGGTTCGCTTGCCTTCGCGGGCAAATTGAGCAGCGCCCAGGTGCACGACAGCAAAGACGACGCCGGTCTTCGCTTCGGTGACGAACTGGAAAGGATTGGCTATCTCGGCAAGGCCCCGCTGGGCAGCCGGCGGCTCGACTGTTATCTGGAACTGCACATCGAGCAAGCACCGCGGCTCGACCGCGAGGGTTGCGACATTGGCATCGTCGTTGGCGGCTACAAGACCCTGGCGCTGCGCCTCGAAATTGCCGGCGAAACCAGCCATAGCGGCGGCACGCCGATGCTCGAGCGGCGCAACGCCCTGGTGGGGGCGGGCTATCTGATCGCCGCCGTCAACGACATCGGTCTTGCCTTCGCGGCGCAAGAAGGGCGCACCACCACGCCGCGCATCGAGTGCTTTCCCAATTTGCCCGGCATCGTTCCCGAGCAGGTCCGCCTGATCGTCGATTTTCGCCATCCCGAGCCGGCCGGCTTCGAGCGCATGTACACGGAAATCAAGGCGGCGATCGCCGCGGTCGAAGTCAAGGCCCGCGTCGTCATCAGCGTGGCGGAGGGCTGGAGTTGGGGCACCTCCCTGTTTGATCCGCAATTGATCGAGCTGTTGAAAGATACCGCCTGCGAGCTTGGCTTGCCGTTCCGCGAAATGCTTAGTCAGGCGGGCCACGATGCCTATGCGGTCGCAGAGCTGGTGCCGACCGCCATGATTTTCACACCCTGCCGTAATGGTATCAGCCACAACACCAATGAAGAGATAGAGCTCACGCGCACGCTGCCCGGGGCAAACCTGCTGCTCAATGCCGTGCTTCGGCGAGCGAACCGCTAACCCTCGCTAGGATATCGTTGATGGATACAGATCTTGCCCTGCTTCCGGTGCACGCGCTTGCCGCAAGGCTGCAGTCACGCAGCATCTCACCGGTCGATATCGTCGATTGCTGCCTGGCGCGCATCCAAAGGTTCGAGGCAAAGCTCAACGCCTTCGTCGACGTTTTCGCCGCCGAGGCGCGCGCCGCCGCCGAAGCGGCCGACAAGGCCATCCGCTCGGGCCACGCCGTGGGGCCCCTGCACGGCATTCCGGTCGCCCTCAAGGATCTGATCGAGCTCGAAGGCCGCGTGACCACCGGCGGCAGCGCGGCCTGGCGCGAGCGCCGCTCCAGCCGCACGGCGACGCTGGCCAGCAAGCTGATCGGCGCCGGCATGATTGTCATTGGCAAGACCCACACGGTCGAGTTCGCCTTCGGCGGCTGGGGCACCAATCAGCATTTGGGGACGCCCTGGAACCCATGGGATGACAAAACCCAGCGTACGCCCGGGGGCTCCAGCAGTGGGTCGGGTGTGGCGGTGGCTGCGCGGCTGGTGCCGTGCGCCATCGGCACCGATACGGGCGGCTCGGTACGCGTGCCGGCCGCATGGTGCGGTATCACCGGTCTTAAGACCACGATCGGGCGCATTAGCACCTACGGTGTGCTCCCGCTGACGCCGACACTCGACACGCCGGGTCCCATGACGCGCAGCGTCGAGGACGCGGCCGTGCTGCTGCAGGTGATGCAGGGCGCCGATGCTCGCGACCCTCGCACGCTGTCCCTGCGCGATAGCGATCCCATGCCAACGCTGCGCCGCGGCGTGAAAAGCCTCCGACTGGCGCGCATGCCGGCCGCGGAGCGCACCGGCGTCGATGCCGAAGTGCTTGCCGCCTATGATCGTTCGCTCGAGACCTTGGCCGCTTTGGGCGCCGAAATCGTCGATCTCTCCCTGCCGCGCGGCTTCCGCGACTATGGTGCGAGCTCGGGACGCATCATGTCTGCGGAGGCCTACGCGCTGCTCGCTGACATCGTCGACAATAACGCCTTGTCCCTCGATGCGGCCGTGCGCCCGCGCATCCGGGCCGGCGCGGCCATCTCGGCGCGCGAATATTTGCAAGCCCTCTCCGAGCGGGAGCGCTTGAAGGCCGAGTTCGGCGAGGCCATGGCGCAGGTGGACGCGGTGCTGGCGCCCGTCACCCTGACGCCGGCGCTGCCGCTCGAGGCGGTCGATCAGAACACGACGCCCGCCGTTTTCACGCGCTGGGGTAATTTTCTGGACCTGTGCGCGCTGGCCGTGCCCAGCGGCTTCAGCGAATCGGGGTTGCCGCTTTCCCTGCAGATCGTCTGCCGCGGCGGCGACGAAGCCATGGCCCTGCGCGTCGGCTGGGCCTGGCAGGACGCAACCGACTGGCACCGGCGCGTTCCACCGCTCGCCCAGTCGGGCCTTTGAGCCTAGATGGCCCAACCCTGTCCCGATGCGGGGTCTAAATTTTTAAGAGCGCCAGCGTCGGGGCAGGTCGGTTGGTAGCTCGGCAAGGCGCGAAAGCAGGGCCTCGACCCGCGACGGCTGGCGGGGGCGCCCGATTTTCCACAGCGCGCCGATCGCAAAAGCCAGTCCGGCGATGACGGCAACGGTGACGATCGGATGTTCCTTGACGCCTTCCCGCGCGGCTTCGCCAGCGGTCGCCGCCCGGTCCCACGCGCGCGCGCCAAGATCCATGGCCTCCGAGCCGGGCTGGGAGCGATGCTGCGGGTCGGTATAAGACGATGTGTAGGCCACGGCTATTCTCCCGGCAAAGCTGCTGACTTTGCAACCTAAACGTCGGCCTTGGTGACGGGTTCCCGCCCTTCAGCGCCCTCCAGTGCCGCATCACGCCATGGGCGTGCTTGCTGGCTTGGGCCGCGCGATCCCCCGGAGGGCGAAAGCCCCTCGCCAACGCCCCCGGAGTGCCGGCGCGCCCGCTCGTGCACTGCAGCGGTTGCGTCAGCTTTCTGAGGCAATTGAGACAGGTTCGGGCCCGGTGGAAGCCCTGCCGGTTGTGGCCCCACGAAAGCTGATGCGCCCCTGACGGCACCATTGCTACCAATCGTCAAACGTTAAACGTCGCGCGTTGCGACTTACGGGAAAGACTTCCTTGCCCGAACCAATGGTTCTCTTGAGATCGTGTCACGAGATCGTGTCGCGCCCTGCTCACGAACGATATGGGGCCGATGCAGCTTGCCGCCGCGTTGGGGGTTACAGTCGGCGCCCCGGTTGCCAGTCCCTCGCGGGGTTGACCGGCCGTGGGCTGCCGGGCGATACCCAGCATGGTCTCTTGAAATTCCGATGCGCCTTGCTCGGCCTGTTTCCTGCGCGCGTGCGGTTGATTTTCGCTGCATGAAAGGGCATTCACGTGGCCGCTGCGCTGGAAGCCGTGATTGGCACCGTTGATCATCAGTGGTTCACGCCTCCTTGCTTTCCCTCAAGACCTGCCGGATACTGCGCCCGTGAAATCGACGGTCACTCAGCTTACGGAAGAATTGATCGCGTCCTACGCGCGCATCGGTGGCATCAATCATTTGGACGGCAAAAACCTGCCATCCAAGCAAGGCATCTGCGCACTTACGGCCGACCTGCTGCGCCTACTGTTTCCGGGATACTTTGACGACAAACTCGTCCATTCCTCCGAGATAAAACTCGAGACCACGGCCCGGCTTGACGCCGTCATCGGCCCGCTCGAAGACGAGATCCGCAAGAGCCTGGAATATCACCCACCGCCGGAGCTGCCCAAACAGGATCTCGCGTCCGCTGCACGCAGCCTGACGATTGAATTTCTTGGCAGCCTGCCGCGTGTGCGTGCATTGCTCGCGACGGACATGGACGCGGCGTTCAACGGCGACCCCGCAGCCCTGAGCAAGGAAGAGGTCATCGTCGCCTATCCATTCGTGGAAGCCATAGCCGTGCAACGGCTCGCGCATGAATTGTATCTGAAGAATATCCCGCTCATCCCGCGCATCATGACCGAGTGGGCACACGCGCGCACGGGCATGGACCTGCACGCGGGCGCACAGATCGGCACGCACTTTTTCGTGGATCATTGCACCGGAACGGTGATCGGCGAAACCAGCATCATCGGCAATCATGTGAAGATGTATCAAGGCGTGGGACTCGTCGCTAAATCACTGGCCGCCGGCCGGCAACTGCGCGGACAAAAGCGCCATCCAACCATTGAGGACCGCGTGACGATCTATGCGGGCGCAACCATCATGGGCGGCGACACGGTCGTGGGCGAAGGCAGCACCGTGGGCGCGAACGTGTTCCTGACCTACAGCGTTCCCCCGAACTCGCTCGTCGTACAAGAAGACGCCAACATCAAAGTGCTGAGCAAGAAGAGCCGCGACAAGAAGAGCGGCGATTTTAATATCTAGTCGCCCTGCGCGTGCGGGACGATGCTCCTCGCTCGCCGGTAAATTGGCAACGCCGGGCCCTGTCGAGCCTGCCATCGCCGGTCGCTCAACCATTGCCGGGCCGTCACCGGCCTGCCGGCTGCGACGGGCGGTGGCTGCCGCTGACGCGCCAGACGGTATTGCCGGTGTCGTCGGCGATGAGGACCGCGCCATGGGCGTCGACGGCCACGCCGACCGGACGGCCATGTGCCACGCCGCTTCCATCGTCCTTGAGAAAGCCGGTCAAAACATCCACCGGCTTGCCGGCGGGCCGGCCCTGCTTGAACGGCACGAAAATCACCTTGTAGCCGCTATATTGGCTGCGGTTCCACGAGCCGTGCTGGCCGATGAACATGCCATCCCGAAACGGCGCCGGCAACGCGTCGCCGGCGTAGTAGGCGAGGCCGAGCGAGGCCGTGTGGGCACCGAGGGCATAGTCGGGTGTGATGGCCGTCGCCACCAGATCTGGTCTCGCCGGTTTGACGCGCTCATCGACGTTCTTGCCCCAGTAGCTGTAGGGCCAGCCGTAAAAGCCGCCGTCCTTGACCGATGTCAGATAGTCGGGCGGGACGTCATCGCCAATCTCATCGCGCTCGTTGACGACCGTCCACAACTGTCCGGTCGTCGGCTCAATCACCATGCCATTGGCATTGCGCAGGCCTGAGGCAAAGGTGCGGGCGCGTCCGCTGGCGATGTCGAGCTCCAGGATGGTCGCGCGACCCTCTTCGATCGCCATGCCCTTCTCTGCGATATTGCTGCCGGAACCGACGGTCACATAAAGCTTCGAGCCATCCCGGCTCGCCAGCAGGGCGCGCGTCCAGTGGTGGCCGACCGGAAGGTCGATGACTCTCGTCCCCTTGTCGCTAATGCGGGTATCGCCGCTGCGATAGGCAAAGCGCAGGACGGCGTCGGTGTTGGCAACATAGAGCGCATCACCGACCAGCGCCATGCCGAACGGCTGTCGCAAGCCTTCCAGCAAGACGAACTGCTGCTCGGCGGCCCCATCGCCGTCCTCGTCGCGCAAGAGCGAGATGCGGTTGGCATTTTCCACAATCGCGCCGGTTCGCCGTTGCACCAGGTTTTGGATGATGGCACGCGGTGACCAGGAGGGCTCTGGCTCGGTGGCGGCTTCCGCCACCAGAACGTCGCCATTGGGCAAAACCTGCAACCAACGTGGATGTTTGAGCCCTCGCGCAAAGGCAGCCACCTCGAGGGACGCGGCAGCCTTGGGCGCCTGACCATCCCGCCAGGGCTCGGCCACCGACCAGTTGACGGTCGGGAGCCAGCTGTGCTCGGGCGGCGCGAGCATCGGTTGCTCGCCATATCCAGCGGGCAATTGCTGCCCATTCACGGGCACGGCCAGGCTTGCTGCGAACACCACCAGGACGGCTCCCGGCACGCGGGCCCACGACATTGCTCGATCCTCCATTCGCGCGAGGTGCGCCAAGGGGCGCATCGCTCGTTGTCCCAACGCTCAAACAAGGCTAATGCTCAAACAGCAAGGAGTACCTGCGTGCCGGCCACGCCCGCAGCCGCAGCGAGGGGCAAGCGAGGCAGCAAGAGATGCGCCATGGCAATGGCGATGATCGCCATGGCGCTGCAGGCGCCAACGGCAATTCCCACGCGGCGCCCCGCGATTGCCGCCGCCATGACCGCCTTGGCCGCGGTGTTCGTGCAGATGGCGACGATGATGGCGGTAGCCGCCTCCGTGGGCACCACGCGCGCACCCGCCACCCGGGCCATCGACAGCGTGATCGCATCAACATCGGCAATGCCGGAAATGGCAGCCAGCAGATAGAGCCCGCGCGTGCTTGACATGGACGATAGCACCTTAGCCAATAGCATGATGATGGCAATCAAGGCGGCGAGCTTCAGCGCGCTCGCAAGGTCGAACGGATTCTTGAGCTGCAGGGTCGCCGTCTCGCCGCCGCCCGCGCGCTGACGTGCCAGCCCCAGGCAGCCGCTAGCGGCGAGCAGCACCAGCGCACCGGCCGCCGACGGAACAAGAAGTTCGCTGCTCAGCGTCGGCGCCAAGGCAACGGCAATGGCGACCACGCGCAGCATCATCACAACTCCGGCAAGCAGTATGCCTCCTGCCAGCACCAGGGAGGCTTGCGGTTGATCGCGGCCAAGACGAGCAAAAGACAGCGTCGTTGCCGTCGATGAGGTGAGGCCACCGGCCAGCGCCGCCACGGCGATTCCGGCCTCATCGCCCAGGCATTTGACGGCGACGTAGCCGACAAAGGAAATGCCGGCGATCAGCACCGCCAGCAGCCAGATTTCCGCCGGATTGATCGCATCCCAGGGATCGATGGTTCGGTTGGGCAACACCGGCAGCAACAAGAAGGACATGGCGAGCAGCACGAGCACGGCGCGCAGCTCCAGCCACGACAACCGACGCACCCAGCTGTGCAGCGGTTCCTTCAACGCCAGCAGCACCGCCATTGCGACGCCGCAGGCGACCGCGACCAGGGCTTGGCCGAGCACGGCATAGGCCCCCAGCACGAAGGTCAGAATCGCCGCCACTACGCCGGTAACGCTGAAGTTGTGCTCGCGGCTGGCTTCGAGCCAGGCGAACAGCGCAAACGCCGCCGTGAAGCTCAAGAGACCCGCCGCCAATACCGCCGGATGACTGACAGCCGACAGGGCGGCACAAATCCCGCCGAGCAACCCAGTCAGGGCATGGGTCCTGAGGCCCGCGGTCCGCTCGCCCTCGGCTTCTTCGCGCAGCTGCCATCCACGCTCCAACCCGATCAGCAGTCCTATCGCCAGGGCCAGCGCCAGCCGGCGAAACAAGTCATCCTGATCCATGGTCCCATGTCCCAACCCAGCTCCTTTGGCCCCTTCTCAGCGAGAGCCCTTGACCCCGTGCCTTGATGGGTCGCGGGGGGCTCGCCCCGGGGCTCAGGCCGAGCCGGGCTCGCAAGGCGCGACGCCCCAAGCTGCCGGCGGCAACGGGAAGCGAGCCTGAGTGGCAGGGCGCGGCAGCCGTTGCCGCGCGCCCGACAGGCACCCCGTGCCCTACTGTTTCGGCGCAAACGTCACTTGCGCCAGCCGCTCATGCAGATGGATGAGGCAATTGACGTCCTGATCGGCGCCTTGTTCGTTCAAGGCGATTTGGAAGATCTCCCGCACCAGATTGCAAACGGGCATCGGCGCTGCGCTGGCGACACCGAGCTCCGTCGCCAACCGCACGTCCTTGTGCATGAGACCCAGGCTAAAGTTGGTTTTGAGCTCGCCCTTCACGAACTTGGGCAAGGTTATTTCGGTCGTATAGCTGCGCGCCGATCCCTTCGCCAACACGCGCGAACAGGTCTCCAGCGACAGGCCGGCCTTGATGCCCATGGTCACGGCTTCGAACGTCGCCACCCGCACGCTCGCCGCCACCACGTTGTTGACGAGTTTCATGGTATGGCCGGTGCCAACATCGCCGCAGTGGAAAATGTTGGGGCTAATGGCTTCGAATACCGGTTGCAGGCGCGCATAAACGTCGGCGGCTGCCCCCACCATGATGGCAATCGTCCCCGCGTCCGCCCCATGGGGGCCGCCGCTGACCGGGGCGTCGATCAGCGTAATGCCGGCGCTTTTAAGGTCATTGGCCATGGCGCGCGTGGCATTGGGATCGCCCGTTGTCATATCGGCGATGATACTGCCCTGCTTGAGACCGGCGGCGAGGCCGTCGGCGGAAAAGATGGCCTGCCGTACGTCCGCGGAGGTCGGCAGGCAGGTCATGACCAGATCGCACTCTGCCGCCAGGGCCTTGGGGCTTTGGCAGGCGATGCCGCCCAGCTCGGCGAGCCGCGCCATTGGCTGTGGGCGCAGATCGTAAAGGCGCATTTTATGCTTGCGCAGGAGCCGACGGGCGAGCGCTGCACCCATGTTGCCAAGACCGACATAACCAAGCTGCATGGCCTTCACCCTCCAGCGGGTTGTTACACGTAGGGCAGCACGCGTTCGGCGGCGAGCCGCATGCCAGCTTCGACATGCGCCTTGTCGATGCCGCCGATATTGAACCAGAGCACGAACTCGGTGATGCCGAAGCGCCGTTTCATCTCTCTCAGCTTGGCAATGGCGGTCTCGGGATCATCGGCGATGCAGGCGCCATATTGGTGCAGCTTGTCGAACGAGAGATAGCCCATCTCGCGCGTCTTTTTGCCTTCGCGCATCGTCAGCTCGTAGCCCTTGACCTCACCTGTTTGCGGCGCGCCGGCCAGTTGATTTGCGGTGACCTTGGCATAGAACCACTCGACGTGCGCCTGATAGATTTCCCGCGCCTTGCTGGCGCTCTCATGCACAAAGAAAGGCAGCAGCAGCATGCGCTCGGCCGCCGCTGGGTCGCGATCGAGGCGGCGGCAAACCTCTTCGTAGTGGCGGCAGTTGCTTTCCAGTTCGTCCATCCACCGTTCGCGATAGGTGCGGTAGGTGAAGGGCGAGGCCATCTGCAGGTGGATACCGGCCCGCGCCGCCTGCTCGAAACTTTCAGGGCTAATGGTCGCCTGATACACGGGTGGATGCGGTTTCTGCACGGGCTTGGGCAATAGCTCGACCGGTTCCGGTATGGTCCAAAACTTGCCGTGATAGGAAATTCGCGGCTGCGTCCAGGACTTCAGCACGATGTCGAGGCCTTCGGCGAGCATCTCGCGGCTCTTGTCCATCGGCACCCCGAGGCCGACGAACTCGTGCGGCTGATAGGCACGCCCGACGCCGAAATCCAGCCGACCATGGGAGAGAATGTCGACGAGCGCAAAGTCCGAGGCCGTTCGCAGCGGGTGATTGAAGGGGATCGCGCATACGGCCATGCCGATGCGAATTTTTTTGGTTCGCTGCGCAATGGCGGCAGCATAGACCTGCGTCGACGTGACCAGACCATAAGTGGAGAACAGATGCTCGGCAATCCACACCTTGTCGTAGCCGAGCTGCTCGGCCAACTCGAAGAAAGCCAGATCGTTGTCGAAGCTTTCGACCACCTTCGACAGATCCGGAAACTGGCTCAGACTAAAGATCCCGAACCGCGTCTTGGCCATGTTGTCCTCGCAAAGATTGCCGGACGCATGGTGATGAGTGCGGCGGGCTGCGTCAAACGCCATTTCACGGGCGGGGTTGGCTTTGGCGGTCACGCCGTGCGGTTGTGCGCCTGGCAGCGGCAAGCGCCAGCTTACGCCTGGCTCGCGATCTCGGTAACGAAACGGTCAAGCTGCTGCATTTGCTCGGCGACGCTGGCGCCGCGATGGCGCACGATAATCGTCTCAAAGCCGAGGTCGAAGAGGCGCTTGATGTCATCGCGCACCTCGTGCAGCGAACCAGTGCCCATCTCGCGGGCGCCGAACGCGCCGCCCTTGGCCTCGCCGATACTCAGGAAGATCTTGTAGGCAAGACTAACGTCCTGACGCTGGCGGCCGACCTCGGCGGCCAGCCGATCGAGCATCGCCAGGCGCTCGCGGAGTTGCTCGGGAGCTGCCGAGACGGCGAGCCAGCCATTGCCATGCCTGATGACGCGCCGCAAGGCGGCGTCGGACAAACCACCGATCAGGATCGGGGGGTGCGGACGCTGCAAAGAGCCGGGCGATGAGAAGATGGCATCGAAGGCGTAGGTCTCGCCGCGGTAGGCGACCTCGCCGCCCGCACAAATAGCCTTGAAGATTTCCAGGTATTCATCGGTAACGCGGCCGCGCCGTTTGAAATCGGGGCTGCTGAGGACGGCGAACTCCTCCGCCAGCCAGCCGACGCCGGCGCCGAGGATGATGCGCCCGCCCGAAAAGTGATCGAGCGTCACCAGCATGCGCGCCAACAAGACCGGGTTGCGGTAGGGCATGATCAGCGCCGCGGTGCCGATCCGCACCCGGCTTGTGGCACCGACGAGAACCCCCATTGTGGCGATGGGCTCCAACAGTGGATCTGCCAAGCGCGTTGGAAAGCTGCCCTGGGCGCTATAGGGATATTGGGACTTGAAGGAGACCGGAAAGGCCACATGGTCGGCGAGCCAAATCGAGCCGAAGCCCGTCCGCTCGGCGAACTGAGCAAGGCTCCCGATCGTCTCGGCAGCGGCCAACGGTCCATAGACGCCGACGTCCAGCCCAAAGCGGTGCAGGCTCGCCATTGCTTGTTCCCCCAGTTTTTCTGCGCCACCGCCATTGTCTCGACTTTTTGCGCCGAGCCAAGCACGATCAAAGGGCGGGGCCGGCGCGCCGGCTGCCGGCCCGCGCTGGCGACGCCCAAGGCCTTGGCCGAAGCGGTCGGCGGCGGCCATACTGCCGCGACACAGCCTTAGGTCCAAGGGAGGCCCCCAATGCACATCGGCTTGATTGGCGGCATCGGCCCGGCCGCGACCGAGTTTTATTATCGTGGCCTGATCGATCGGTATGCCAAAGCGAACGCGACCCTGAATTTGACCATCGCCCACGCCGATGTGCGCGAGATGGCGGCTAACCTGGCCAACGCTAAGGCCAAGCGGCAGGCCGATGTGTTTGCGGCATTGTTGCAGCGTCTGGCGGCAGCCGGCGCCGAGCTGGGCGTCGTCACCTCGATGGGCGGCCATTTCTGCATCCGTGAGCTTGCGGCCATCTCGCCGATTCCGATCCTGAACGCGATCCCGGAAGTTGCGGCGGAGATAGAGCGCAGGCAGTTCAAACGCGTCGGCATTCTGGGGACGCGCATGGTCATGGAGACGCGCCTTTACGGGGCCATCACCTCGGCGGCCGTCGTGGTGCCGCACGCCGAAGCCTTGGAGGAGGTGCATCAGAACTATGCCGAGATGGCGAGTGTCGGCCGCGTCACGGAAGGCCAACGACGGGCATTCTTCAGCGCCGGGCGGGCCCTGAACCGGGAGCAAGGCGCCGAGGTGGTCCTGCTCGGCGGCACCGATCTGTTTCTGGCGTTCGAGGGTGCCGAGTGCGGCTTCCCGGTCCTCGATTGCGCCGACGTCCACGTCGAAGCGATCTATCGAACATCGCTGGCCGGCGCATAGTTTCGGCAGGACCCGGAGCAGCCCCGCCGCGTGTAACCGAGGCTGCCGCCAAACCCAATCCAGACCCGATCCAGACCCGCCGATTGGCTGAGACGCACGCGGGCGGCGCGGCGCCCACCGGTTCCCCGGCCTTTGCGGGACCGGCGCGTTAGTCTACCCCGCCCGCGGCCGCCGCGGCGTTGGGTGCGGATCGCTGCCCCAGCGCCGGTCGCGCCAACCTGAACAGGGCCGTGTCGTGCGCCGTCGTCCCGTGCATGGCAAAATCGGCCAGGATCTCGCCGATGGCGGTGCAGAATTTATAACCGTGGCCGGAAAAGCCCGCGGCGACGACGACGTTGCGCGTATCGGGTAGCGCGTCGACGATGAAGTGCTCGTCTGGGGAATTCACGAACATGCAGGTCTTGAAGCCAACCGCGCCGCCCATCGGTTTGGCGAGGTAGCGCCCGATGGCGGTGAGGACGGCGACGTCGGCCTCCCCGATGCGGCGATCGATGCTGTCGGCGTCCACCGTTTGGTAGCGATGGTGGAACTTGCCAACCTTGTAGCCTTCCTCGGCCTGCTCCGGAATGCCGTAAAAGCTGCCGTGCTCCGGGCATTCGAGGATGAAGACCGGAAAGTTGTGGGACTGAAACGGCTGCCCATCTGACCGAAACCACCCGACCACCTGCCGCTCGGGTACGGCCAAGGTCTCGAGCGGGTGCAAGAGCTTTCCCGTCCAGGCTCCGGCCGCCAGGATCAGCGCGCCAGCCTCATAGCGCGCGCGGCCGGTTTCGACTTCGACGCGGTCGCCGATCACTTTCCAGCGCTTTACCGCTTCATTTTCATTGACCTCGGCGCCAAGCCGGCGGGCGACGGCAACGTGCGCGACGATGGCGCGGTCGGCCAGCAGAACACCGGCCTCCGGTTGGAGCACCGCCTCGAATTCGCTTGGCAAGCGCCACGCCGGAAAGCGACGGCCGAGCTCGCTCGCGCGCAGCACCTCATGCCTCAACCCGTGCGCCTCACAGGCCAGCTTGGCCCCGCTTACGACCCGGCCCGAGGGCGGGCCGATGTCGAGGCCGCCGGTCGTGGTCATAAAGGTTTCGCCGCAATCGCGTTGCAGCCGTTGCCAGCGGGCAAATGCCAGCCGCATCAATGGCACGTAGCTCGGGTGCTCGAAGTAGGCGAAACGAAAGATGCGCGTCGAGGCGGCCGACGAGCCAAATTCGTGAGGCACCCCAAACCGCTCCAACCCCAGAACGCGTTGGCCCCGTCGCGCCAGTTCGCACAGGGCCGCCGAGCCCATGCCGCCGACGCCGATGACGATCTGGTCGAAAACGCGCGTGTGCATGCCTCTTTGTCCGTCGGCGCGCCTTCCCAGTCAACCGGCATCGGCGCCCCATGGGGCATGGCGCGTTGATTGGCGAGCGCCTCGATTGGCCCACGCCCGCCGGGCGATAGCGGCCAACGCTCAGCGTTGCTCTTTCTCGCGGGTCGAAGGCGCCGGCCGCGCCGCGCCCTCGTCTTCACGAGGGTGGACACAAGCCGTGAACATGCAGCAAAGCCGCCTGGTGGCCGGCACTCAGCCGGCGTCGACGTGTGGCCGCACTGGCGGCGGTTTGCACCGGCCCCCGCGCCTTTCAGGGGAGTTGGACGTTGGTTGACAGCGGCAAACGGAACACGAAGGCCACGCCCGTTGGCAGGAAATCGAGTTTTGCCTCGCCTTCCGCCTCGTAGGCCAACACTTTTTCGATCAGCAAGGTGCCGAAGCCTTTGCGCGACGGCGCCTCGACGGCCGGTCCACCGCTTTCTCGCCATTGCAGGAGGATTTCTTTCGGCTGCGCGGCGGGCAGCGCTTCCCAGAAAATATGGACCCGGCCCTTGTTGGTCGAAAGCGCCCCGTACTTTGCCGCATTGGTCGCCAGCTCGTGGAACGCCAACGTCAGCGTCACCGCCGTATTGGAGTTGAGCCAGACCTGAGGTCCCTGCACCTCCACGCGTGCCTGCGAGTTGCCGTAGACCGAGAATGGAGCCAGCGCCGTTTCGATCACCTGATGCAGGGACGTGCCCTTCCAGTGGGTCTGCGTCAAGAGGTCGTGGGCGTGCCCCAGTGCATGCAAGCGCGAGGTGAAGGCTTGCTCGAAATCGGTCGGGGAAACTGCCGCGTGGCGCGTGTGTGCGGCCAGCGCCTGCACGAGCGCCAAGGTGTTCTTGACGCGATGATTGAGTTCGCCAATCAGCAGTTCACGTTGTTGCTCGGCACGTTTGGCTTCGGTGACGTCGCGGGCGAGGCCGGCAACGCGCGGCCCGTGACTTGCTTCGGCCGGGAGCAGAAAGGCTTTGTCTCGGACCCATCTTTGCGCGCCGTCGCGGACGATTCGGTATTCCACCGGCTCCTGCGCGTCGTCCTTGGTGTCGCAGAGCATCTTCTCCACCGCCGCACGATCGGCGTCGTGGATGTTGTTGAGCCAGATATCGGGATCGGTCTCCACCTCCTCCGGCGAATGGCCCAGCAGCTCCTTGATGGATGGGCTGACGTACTCGAAGCGCTGCGCCTCCACGTCGTAGATCCACAACACGTCCGGCGAGGCCTGCGCAAATTGCGCAAACCGGAGCTCGATCGAATGCTGGGCCGCTTCCGCCTGTCGAACGCGCAGCAGGGCGCGCACGATGGCGATCAGTTCGGTTTCTTCCATCGGCTCGACCAGGTAGGCGTCGGCACCGAACTCCAGACCGGCCACCCGGTCCTCGGCCGAGGTAAAGGTGGCCGACGTCTGCAGCACACCGATGCTGGGAAAACGCGCCTTGATGATGCGGCAAAGCTCGAAACCGTGCATGTCCGGTAATTTCACGTCGAGCACGGCCACGTGGATCGTCCGCTTTTCGATATGCTCGAGCGCCGCCGCCGCGGTTGCCACCTCGGCAACGTCGAAGCCGGCGCTGCGCAAAACGCGGACCTTCAGGTAGCGTCCAGAATCGCTGTCATCGACAACCAGGACGGAATTGGTGGTCACACGGCTGCTCCGGCTCTACGGCCCCCGGCCACATCGGTCATAACCGTGCGCAGGCGTCCCGTCGAGATTTCGCTTTTCGGCACGATTGCTGCGGCCTTGGCCAAGCGCTGGCGTTCCTGCGGCCCCAATAGCATACCACTGACGACCACGACAGGCGGTAGTTCTTGCCTGTCGCGCCCCATGCGGGCAAGGACCTCGTAGCCTGAAATATCCGGCAGATCGAGGTCGAGCAGCACCAAATCGAAGCGTTCTTGGTCGACGCGTTCCAGACCGTGTGAGCCGGTGGCAGCCTCCAGGACGCGAATGTTATCCGTGGTCAGCTCTTGGCGCACGACGTAGCGAAACACCTCATCATCGTCAATTACCAGGACGCGCGTGCGCGCCTCGCCCTTTACCAACCGATCCAAACTTTCCAGCAGCCAGCCGCGCTCGACAGGTTTGGCGGAAAAGTCGTCGGCCCCGAGCGCCGTTGCCTTTGCCGCGTCCTCCAGCGTCGAAATTACCAGGATCGGCATGCCGGCAAGTTCCGGGGTCTTCTTGATTTCCGCTAGCAGGCCCCAGCTGAAGTCATCACCAACCATCACGTCCAAAATGAGCGCGCGCGGCCGATGCTGCAGGGCCGCCCGTCGCGCCTCGCCGATCGAGCGCGTTGCGACGAGCTGATAGGACGATCCGCGCAACATCGTTTGCAGCACCGCCAGATCCGCCGCATTGTCGTCGAGGGCGACGATCGTCATGCGGTCCGGCTCGAGCCGCTCGGCAATCACCGCATCCTTGAAGCCGGCCGGAGCCTGGTAGATGCGGGGCACCACCAGCGAAAACGTTGCCCCTGCCCCGATCTCGCTTGCAAGGCTGATGCCGCCACCCAACAGCTCCGCCAGCCGCTTCGAAAGCGGCAACCCTAGGCCGGTGCCTTTATATTTGTGCTGCAGCCGGTTTTCGACCTGCGTGAACTCCTGGAAAATGGCCTCATGGTCGTGTGGGGCGATACCGATACCGGTGTCGCTGACGCTGAAGGTGATGGTATCGGTGGCGGCCGAGTAGCCGGCGGTCACCCGCACTTCGCCCTGCTCGGTAAACTTAAGGGCGTTGGAGATGAAGTTGCGCAGGATTTGTGAAACCTTTCCCTCGTCGGTGGTGAGCGCGGGAATGTCGGGCACTTCTTCAAAATGCAGGGCGACGGCGTCGCCGACCAGCAACGGCCGCAGCATGCCGCGCAAGGCGCCAAACAGGCTTTGCACCAAGAATTCACTTGGCCGCACCACGGTCTTGCCCGCCTCGACCTTGGCCAGATCCAACAGATCGTTGACCAACTCGCTCAGATTTTCCGCCGACCTGCGGATGAACCCGACTTGCTTGATTTGCTCGTCACCGAGCTTGCCGTCGGTGCCATCCAACAAGAAGCGGGTAAGGGCAAGGATCGAATTGAGCGGTGTGCGGAACTCATGGCTCATGTTGGAGAGAAAACGGGTCTTCAATTCGTCGGCTCGCCGCAAATGCTCGGCGCGTTCATCGAGCTCCGCATAAAGGGCAACCACGCCGCGGTTGGTGTCCTGGAGTTCCTGATTGAGGTGTGCCAGCTCCTCGCGCTGGCGACGCAGATCCTGCAGGCTGAGCAGGAGCTCGCTGTTTTGTTGGCGCAGTTCAGCACCGGTATCGCCCGGCTGCTCGCGCATCAACTCTTCGGCGATCTTGCCGAGCGCCTGGGTTTTAATCAACTCTTTCTTGCGCGGCAAAATCTTGAGCAGCTCGACGACGGTACCCATTCCCGGCTTGGAGCGGATATGAAACTGGTCCATGAGGCGTTGCGCACCCATGATGCCCATGCCCATTCCCGTCTGCGACTTGTGTTCGCCGGCGAGAATCGAAGGCAGGTTGGCGATGCCCTTGCCCTTGTCGCTGACCCGGATTTCCAGGACCTGCGGGGCGGTCTTGCCGGTCAAGGCGTACTCGACGAGGCCGCCACCCGTATATTCGTAGGCGTTACGCGCAATTTCGGAGACCGCCGTTGCGATTTGGGTCTGTTCGAGCGCGGTAAAGCCCAGTTGCGCCGCAATCTGGCGCGCGCGCTGGCGCGCCAGGACGACGTCGGATTCCTGGCGCAAACCGACGCTTAAGATGCGGGTGGACATTTGAAATTGCTCCTCACCACGACAATGCTAGCATCATCGCGGCCACGCCTGAAGTCGCGATAGAGGATCCCAGCAATTAGGCTCGGGTGGGCGGCAATCAGTCCCGGGTAGTCGTTGAGATCCCAGCGCGGGGTCAGGCCATCGCTATGCAGGATGACCGTGGTCTCGCCGCGGACAGGGTATTGAAAGGCTCGGATACGCGGGGCGATGTGTCCCGCCGTGCCGTTGTTCGAAATCATGCGCCGCACCGAGCCCTGCTCGATCAAGGCCGCCGCGATATTGCCGATCCCCACAAAGTTGACTTGCCCCGCCGGGGGATCGATCTTGGCCACCGCCACCGCTGCCCCGCGGGTGGCCGTGAGCGCCTGATTGATCGCCTGCGCAACCTGCTCGACGCCGCGCCCGCGCTGCCCCCGGAAGATGTCGATGGCGCGCTGGGCGGCCTTGTGCGCCTCCGGTCCGTGGCCGGAGCCATCGACCATCAGCACGTCGATCGTCACGGCCGACGCAGCGGTCGCCCAGCCGTCGCCGCACACGCTTTCGCCTGGGTAGGGCGCACACAGGCCGGCGACCAGATAGCCGCCCTCGGCGGGCGCTTGTCCTTCGGGTTTCAGGCGCGCCACGACGGCGGTGCCGCGGCCGGGGCGGGAACTGACGGCAAAAAAGTCGGCACTGCGACGGATGGCGCCCAGACCCGTGCCTGCCGTGCCGCTGGTCGAGTGACCGTCGGCCAGGGCCTTGTTGAGATCGACGATGCCAGGTCCCGTATCGAGCGCCAGCAATTCGACACCCTTGCCCTCCGCGTCGTCAAATGAGGAGATCACGATCTCGCCACCGCCCGCGTGCTTGACGAGGTTGGTTGCAAGCTCCGTCGCTACGATGGCGACCCGTCCGGCATCCGTTTCGCTGAAGCGTTGCGCTGTCGACAACTGCACTGCCAGGCGCCGCGCTTCGGCCACACGCGAGCGCTCTGCAATCCTCAAGAACATCCAAGCCCCCGGCATTTAGTTGGATTTCCAACGCACTAGCGTGACCTTGGTTCCCTTTCCGGGGCTCGACTCGACGTAGAACTCGTTGCTCAAACGCTTCGAACCGGGCATGCCCATGCCGAGGCCACCGCCGGTCGAATAGCCGTCCTGCATGGCGAGCTTGATGTCGGCGATGCCTGGTCCCTGATCCTCGAATACCAACCTGACCCCACGTTTACCCGTGAGCACAATGGTTTCGATGTGGGCTCGGCCACCGCCGCCGTGGTCGATCGTGTTGCGCGCAATCTCGCTGGCGGCCGTCACGAACTTGGTCTGATCGACCAAGCTGAAGCCTACCGCGGCCGTACGGTTGCGAACCTCTTGACGTACCTTGACGACGTCTTCGGGTGTGCGCACCTCGAGCGTACTAGTGCGCTCCACCTGCACCATCTTCTCCCTCGGCATCAATCAGCCGATTGATGAGGGCTAGTCCGCGGTCGACATCGAGCGCGGTCTGAATGCCCGTGAGCGTGAGCCCGAGTTCGACCAGCGTGATGGCGACCTGTGGCCGCATGCCGACCACTACGGTCTGCGCGTCGAGAACGCGCGCCATGGCGGCGATGTTCGACAGCATGCGACCGATGAAGCTGTCGACGAGGTCCAATGCGGAGATGTCGATCAGAACGCCGCGTGCCCGTGTTTCGACCAGCTTCTGCGTCAGGTCGTCCTGCAGCGCCATGGCCAATTTGTCATGCATATCGATTTGAATGCTGACCAGCAGGCACCGTCCGACCTTTAGGATCGGTATTTGTTCCATCGTTCCGCCTCAGGCCGGCTTGGCCGCCGCGCGATTGACGACCTGGCCCGTGCGCTTCAGCGCCAGCGCGAAGGCGTCCGCCATGGTGGCTTTCGATACGACATCGAGCTGCAAGCCAAGATGCACGATGGTCTGCGCGATCTGCGGTCGAATGCCGCTGATAATGCAATCGGCACCCATCAATCGGGCAGCGGAAACGGTCTTGATCAAATGCTGGGCCACCAGGGTGTCGACGGTCGGTACCCCCGTGATATCGATAATGGCAATCTCAGCGCCCGACTTGACTATGTGATTGAGCAGATTTTCCATCACCGTCTGGGTGCGTTCACTGTCGAGCGTGCCGATCAGCGGCAGGGCGAGGATCTTGTGCCAGAGCTCGACCACCGGCGTGGACAGCTCCAGCAGCTCCTGCGCCTGCCGGCGAATGATGTCGTCTCGGCTCTGCTGATAGACCTCGGCAGTGTAAAGACCGAGCTTGTCGATCAGCTTGGTTGCGGTCCAAATTTCATCACCCAGCGCTTGCGCGTTGCCTTTTATTTCTTCGCGCAACAGGGTGAACAGGGGCTCCTTGAGCGAAAAGATGAAGGTCGCCGTCTCTGACGGCGTGAAACCCTGCAAGGCGCGCGAGTGGGAGACTTCGCCGAGCAGCTCGCGAACCGGGCTCCAGCCGGCCCCCACGATGTCGTCGGTGTGCCCGGATTTGAGGCCGGCCACGAACTCACGCAAGAATTTCTCCGAGTGCTCCTTGAGCTCGTCTTCCTTGATTTGACCCGTCAGGGAACCGGACGCGAGCTGCTGCTGCACCCAGGAGGTGAGCAGCTTCGACTGATGCTTCTCGAGCAAATCGGGTATGCGGCTGGTAGTACTAGCGACCATGCGGATATCCAATCTTGGGGCAGGTTTGGTTACCATCCAAGTTCTGGGCTCGCAACCGCCCTGCCCGCGGTCGGTAAACGGAATAAGCGGCGCAAGGCCTTTGGCCACGCGAGAGGGAAGGTTTGCGTTAGGTACCTGACGCACGCGCGATGGCACCGCCAACGCGGGGCGGGCAGGGGCGGGCCCAGTGCTCGCTACCGCGCCGGCCCTGGTGGCTGCCGGCAGGCTCGCGCTCTCAACCAACGGCGTCGGCGGCAGTTGCAGGTGCTTGTTTCAGATGCAGTTTCGGATTTCAGATGCAAGGACAACCGGGACGAGGACGCACCAAAGCAAGGCGAACGTCGCGGCCGCCGCGACACGCGCGGCGCGTCGCCTGCGCGCGGGGTGACGGCGGTCCCCCGACCGGGCCCTCGGCCCCGCCTCACACCCTTGTTTGTGGCGTGGGCTAAAGGTCACGAGCCCCGGCCGCAGGCCTTGAGTGGTGTGGTGATTTTTGTGGTGCGCGCCGCCAATGCCCGCTTTTGCTGCGCGTTCGCCCGCCCGCCCAAGCTAGGGCTTGGCGGGCGGCGGTGCGGGCTGCGTCTCGGTGGTCCCGCCCACGTGTCCCCCGAGCCGTGTTGGTCGTTGCGGAACATCGGTGAGGAGCACGAACAATGTCCATCCCATTACCAACAATCCGCTGACGGCAAAGGCGGAAAAAATGATCTTCCACGCCTCCGTTTCGGCGGCGCGTCCACGCTCAGTGCGCAACGGCTCTCGTTTCATGGCTCGTCCTCTCCCGCAAAACCCGCAACCGGGCCGGCCGTTCCGACCCAGGCTGGGCCAATCCCCCGCCCGGCGCGCCCCCGGGCAAGCCAGGGCGCGTTAGGCTCACTCTTGGCGCGTTCGCCAAAACGCCGACCGCAAGCTTGCCGGCGGCGTCGAGCTGAGGCGTGGCGCGCGGGAACCCTTGCCGGGGCCACTTTGGTCCCGCATCGGTTTGCCACGGCTGGCACTTGTAGTTTTTGGCCAACTCGCCGACCATCAAGGCGGGCGTGGCACGGAGGGAGGCGAGGGTGAGCGCAACGGTGCCCCACATTGCAGCGGACTATGCCGTGATCGGCGCCGGTTCGGCCGGCTGCGTGCTTGCCAGCCGTCTCACTGAAACGGGGGCCAGCGTCGTGCTGCTCGAGGCCGGGCCCAGCGATTGGCATCCGATGATCCACGTTCCGGCCGGCGTCTTGAAACTCCTCTACAATCCCCTCGTTAACTGGAACTATGCGACCGATCCCGAGCCGGGCGCCGCCGGCCGCCAGATCCATTGGCCCCGCGGGCGCGTGCTCGGCGGCTCAAGCTCGATCAACGGCATGCTCTGGATCCGAGGCAATCCGGCGGACTACGACGGTTGGGCGCAAATGGGTTGCAAGGGCTGGTCGTTCGATGCGGTGCTGCCCCATTTCAAGTCGATCGAGCGCTACGCTGCCGGCGCCGCCGAACAGCGCGGCAAGAGCGGGCCGATTTTGATCGAGGACTATCGCACCACCTTGCCCTTGACGCACCGGTTCGTCGATGCCGCCCAACAGGTTGGCATTCCCCTCACCGCGGACCTCAACGGCAGCCAACATGAGGGGGTTGGCTACTCGCAGATGTCGCGCAATGGGCGCTTCCGCGGCTCGACGGCCCGCACCTTCCTGGCGCAGGCCAAAGGCAGGCGCAATCTTCGCATCGAGACCAAGGCGTTCGCGACGCGGCTGCTGTTTGAAGGGGGGCGCTGCGTCGGCCTCGTCTTCCGTCAGGGCCAACGGGACCACCAGATTCGGGTCGGGCGCGAGGTGATCCTGTCGGGCGGCACGGTCAACTCGCCGCATTTGCTGCAGGTTTCGGGCGTCGGTCCGGCAGCGCATTTGCGCTCGATCGGCGTTCCGGTCGTGCACGACCTGCCGGGGGTCGGGGCCAATCTGTCCGACCACTATGCCATCCGCATTTCCCACCGCGTCAAAAACGCCGTTTCCATCAACGAACTGGCGCGTGGGCTGCGGCTGTCAGGCGAGATCGTGCGCTGGCTGACCACGGGCCGCGGTGCCTTGACCTTCGGTGTCTCCAGTGCCCAGGCGTTCGCGCGCAGCCGGGACGGGTTGGCATCCCCGGACATCCAGCTGCTGTTCTCGCCCGCAAGCTACGACCAAAACAAGTTCGGTGCGCTGGAGCGCCAGCCGGGCATGACCATCGCCGTCAGCATTGCACGGCCGGAGAGCCGCGGCGCCATCATGGCCAAATCGCCCGATCCCTTCGAGCGTCCAGCGTTGAAGCCGAACTACCTGTCGGCCGCCGGCGACCTGCGTGTCGCACTCGCCGGCGTCGCCCTGGCGCGGCGCATCTTCGCCGCTCCGGCGCTCGCCCAGCATAGCGTCAAGGAAATCACACCCGGACTTGGGGTCACCGGCGAAGACGAAATCGTCGACTATGTCCGCGCCCAAGGGACCACGATTTATCATATCGTGGGCACCTGTAAGATGGGTGAGGATCCGATGGCGGTCGTCGATTCACGGCTGAAGCTGCGCGGGCTCGCCGGCTTGCGCGTGATAGACGCGTCCGTCATGCCAACGGTGACCACGGCCAACACCAATGCCCCAACCATCATGATCGCCGAAAAGGGCGCGGCGATGATCCGTGAGGATGCGGCTCTTGGCTAACCACAACGAACCGGGTCGAGGCATGGGCAAGGTCGAGGACCTGCAGCGAATGATCGCCGATGCTGCGCGGCTAGTCGCCTTTACGGGGGCCGGCATTTCCACCGAATCGGGTATCCCCGACTATCGATCCCCCGGCGGCATCTGGACAAAATTTAGGCCGATCGAATTCGGCGATTTTCTCGCTTCGGCAGAAGCTCGCCGCGAAACTTGGCGCCGCAAATTTGCCAGTCACGAGGTGATTGAAAAAGCAACGCCCAACGCCGGCCATCGGGCCCTTGCCCGGCTGGTCGAGCAAGGCAAAATGCTGGCCGTTATCACGCAGAACATCGACGGCCTGCACCAGGCCTCGGGCGTGCCCGACGCTAAGGTTATCGAGCTACACGGTAACTCGACCTATGCCAGCTGTCTTGATTGTCGGCGTCGCTACGAGCTCGATTGGGTGCGGGAGATTTTTGCCGTCGATGAGCGACTTCCCCTGTGCACGAGCTGCGGCGGCATGATCAAGACCGCGACCATTTCATTCGGACAAGCGATGCCTGAAGTTGAGATGGGGCGCGCGCACGAGGCCACCGCCGCCGCCGATCTCTTCGTCGTGCTCGGCAGTTCATTGGTGGTCTATCCGGCGGCCGGGTTTCCGATCCTTGCCAAGCGCAATGGTGCGCGGCTGGTGATCATCAACCGCGAGCCAACGGAGCAGGACGAATTGGCCGACCTCGTGATCAATGCCGAAATCGGGGCAACGATGAGCCGGGCGGTTGGGGTCAATTGACGATTGGGCGGACCCGCGCTCTCGCTTAGGCTGGCCCGCCAGAAGGAGCTGCCATGCTGGAACAGACCCTGGATATCGCCAGCAAGGCCGGCGCCATGGCAACCTTTATCTGTCGGCCGGAGCGCGGCGCGCATCCGGCCGTTTTCTTCCTGATGGATGCGCCGGGCATTCGTGAGGAGTTGCGCGACATGGCCCGGCGCCTCGCCAGCGTCGGCTACTGCGTGCTCTTGCCCAACCTTTATTACCGCGCCGGGCGCGACACCATCTACGGGCCGGAGGTACTGGTGCACGGCGGTGCCGAACATCAGCGCATGCGCGCCGTCAGGACCAAAATGACCATTCCCCCGGTGCTGGATGACGTCGCCGCCATGCTTGCCTTCGTCGACGCTGCGGACGGCGTGAAACGCGGACCCATTGGCGTGCATGGTTACTGCATGAGCGGAACCTATGCGCTTGCCGCCGCCGCCCGCTACCCCGACCGCGTCGCGGCAGCGGCCTCATTTTATGGCACCTGGCTGGTCAGCGACGCCGCGGCAAGCCCGCATTTGTCCTTGGCCAAGGTCAAGGGTGAGCTTTACATCGCCTGCGCGGAAATGGACGAGTTGGCACCGCTGGCGATGGTGGCCGAACTGCGCACGCTGTTCGACGCGGCCGGTAGTCCCGGTGAGATCGAGATCTACCCGGGCGTGCATCACGGCTTCGCCTTTCCGCAGCGCAAGGTCTATGACCAGGCGGCAGCGGAACGCCACTGGGAGCGCTTGATCGGCCTCTATCGGCGGCGCCTTGGCTGAGTTGAAGGCGCCGAGCGTCTTTTAGTTGCCTGCCATGAAATTGTAGCGGAAACGTTCGCCGTCGGCGCTGATGCGGCCGACCGTCGGATTGGGAAAGTGGATCGGCAGCAGCAGCGTTGAGGTATCGGCAACTTTGGCCAAGAACTGGCGGCGTGACTGGGCCGCCTGCTCCTTGTCGGTATCGAAGATGGTCGACCAGTGCGGCTCACGGCATTGCAAGGCATGATGCATCATGTCGCCGGTGACTATCGCCTGCTGACCGCGTGAGCGGATCTCGACGCAACAATGATGCGGCGAATGGCCCGGTGTCGGTAGCAGCGCGAAGGTGTCGTCGAGCTGGAAGGCATCATCGACCAGCAGCGCCTGGCCGGCCTCGACGACCGGCCGGCAATTGTAGCTCCACACGTTTCCAGGCGGATTGGCGCCGCGTTGCGTGGCGGCCTCCCAATAGGCGTATTCGCCCTTGTGAAAAATATATTTGGCGTTCGGGAAGGTGGGAACCCAGCGCCCGTCGCGCAGCATGGTATTCCAGCCGGTGTGGTCGATGTGCAGGTGCGTGCAAAAGACGTGGCTGATGTCCGCGAATGCAAGGCCCGCGGCCCGGAAGTTGTCGAGCCACGGCTGCTTGGGAAAATCCATGGGCGGTGGATGGCCTTTGTCCTCGCCGGTACAGGTATCGATCAGAACGGTGTGCTTGGGCGTGCGTACAACAAAGGTCTGGTAGGTGATGACCATCTTACCCGAGACCGGATCGAACACGACGGGATCCATGTCCGCCAGGTGCCGACGACCGAGCTCGTGGTCATAGCCGGGAAACATGTCCTCGGGCTTTCGCCATGGACCGTCCCGCTCGATAATGCTGGTGATGGTCACGTCACCAATGCTGAGCGTTCGCATTTGCGGTAGTCTCCCCGGTCTGGCGCTGGGCTAGCGATGCCGAAACGACTGTAATGGGAACGCCCGGCGTTGAAAATGCAATGCTGCCATGCGCCCGACTTTTTGCCGCGATGCTCGCCGCCCGCGGCGATCCACCCCGGCACCGGGAAGCGCAAAGGAGGTCCAGGTTAACAGCGACATGGGCGATGGCGGCAGCGGCGGCGCGGTGAGCGCAACAAGGCAAGGGCAACGGCCAAGGACAACGGCAATGAATGGACTTCTCGAGGGACGCATAGCTGCCATCACCGGCGCCGGTTCTGGCATCGGCCGGGCGATCGCGCTCGGCTACGCCGAGGCCGGAGCCGGGGTCGTTGTCCTCGACGTCAACGCGCAAGCGGCCGGGCTGACGGCGACGTCGATCAAAAGTGCCGGCGGCGCCGCCTGGAGTTTCCAGCTCGATGTTGGTTCGGCCGAGGCTTGCCGCGGCTTGGCGGCGGAGGTGGCCAAGACCGTTGGCCAGGTCTCGATCCTCGTCAACAACGCGGGCATCAACCGCCGCAACGCCTTTAGCGCGGAGCCGGCGGCGGTGTTCAAGGATTGGCAAGACATCATGGCGGTCAATCTCAATGGTGTTTTCAATGTCACGCACGCCTTTCTCGACCCACTGCGCCAGAGCAGGGGGCGGATCATCAATATCGCCTCGATCCAGTCCTTCGTGCATGTACGCACGCCGAACTCACCGGCCTACACCACCTCCAAGCACGGCGTCTTGGGCCTCACCCGCGCGCTCGCGGCCGAGTTGGGTAAGGATGGAGTACGCGTCAACGCGATCGGTCCGGGACTGATCGAAACCCCCCTCAACGCCCAGGCGCGCGCCAACAATCCCGATCTCGTAAAGATTTTCCTCGAGCATACCCCGCTGGGTCGCCCCGGCCAGCCGGCGGACATTGTTGGTCCTGCAATCTTTCTAGCCTCCGACCTGTCGGCCTATGTCACGGGGGCGATCATCATGGTCGACGGCGGTTATCGTGCGCTTTAGGCGACAATGCCTCAGCAAAAGGCGCGCAAATCTGAGGTTGGAGCGCCGGATCGGCGCCGAAGTCACAGTCTGACCACAATCGAAACGGGCAATAGCTGGGGCGGGAACCCCATTGCGTCCATCCTGTTGGTGGATGGCGCAAACTGAGCACCTCTGCTAACGACGGACACCGTGCCATGACCGCTCGGCCAGTCACCCATCGCCTCCTGACCGCCCTTGTCGCGACCCTTTTTGTGCTGCTCGCGCATCCCGTGTCGGCGCAACAGCTGTTTTGGGATTGGGGCGGCGGCGATGCCGTCGGCGCCAGCGGTCGAGAGATCGTTCGCTTCAGCGAACGGTTCGCGCCCGGTCAGGTCGTCGTCAGTTTTGGCGACCGTCGGCTGTATTTCGTCGCGCGGGCGGGAGAGGCCATCAGCTATCCGATCGCCATTCCGCGGGATGAGGACCGCTGGGAAGGCGTCACCACGGTGACCAACAAGCGCGTCAACCCGTCCTGGACGCCGACGCCGGCCATGACGGCGGAAAACCCGCGGTTGCCGCGCTGGGTGCCCGGTGGCCATCCCATGAATCCGCTTGGTGTCCGCGCGCTCTATCTTGGCGCAAGTGCGTACCGCATCCACGGAACCGACGCGCCCTGGACCATCGGCACCGCCGTGTCGAAGGGTTGCATTCGCATGTACAATCAGGACGTGCTGGACCTTTATCCGCGCGTTTCGCTTGGCGCGAGTGTGACGGTGACCTGGGAGCGCTTCCAGTCGGGCGGAAACTACGCGTCGGCCCCCAGGGCCGCTGGGCCACGCCTGCGGGAAATGCGGCAATCGGATTTGCCGCGAAACTTCTAGCAACCCCGAGCATCGGCGGCGGAACGCGGCACGCCCCCGCTGTTAACCTTAACCCGTCGGCGCGGCCGCGCCTGGCGGATTGGCCAAAACGTGCCGCGCGGACCTGGTTTCGGCCTTGCCGGCGGATCGCTGTCCTGCTCCTGCTTGCGCCTTCAATGGCTGAGGCTGCTCGCAGGCCGGTTTGCCCGCCTCGATCGGCTTTACACTTCCGGGGCGTTTGTGGCCGCATCGGCAAGCGCCGGCATCAGCCGGCGACCGCACAACGCGCCTAAGATCAAGGTTTGGCCGACCTGGCGACCGGTGCTACATCGTTGCGAGGCGGCTCACGGGCGGAAGAACCGGGAAGGGTGGCGTGATGGTGGCTTCCCCCGATCTCCTCGTCGAGGAGACCGCGCGCGCAATCGAGCGGTTGCAAGTGCGGCTAGAAAAGTACCGGGCCCTGTTGGCGGCCCTGCCGCAAGAGAGCAGGGAAGTTTCGAAAGCCGCGGGCAATATCGCGCTAATGGAAAAGGGTTTGAAGCGGCTGCAGCTCTATAGCGCGATATTGAAATCCGAAGCCCCGCATAGCGCCGAGGCCCTGATCCGAGAGCGCGATCAGTTCGGCAAGCAGTACAAGCGCAAATGGCGACCAAGCCGCAGCCGGCAAACCTGCGATGATGACTAGGCCCCGACGGGCTTGCGCCAGCCTCCACGCGCAGCTTTTACCGCGCCTGCGAGCGGCCGCCGCGGGGAAAAATGGCGCCCCGGATTTGGTCTTTGCAAGCCTCGCAGCAAATCGAGGCAGGCCATGGCCGCGAGATTTCAGATCTGGCGGCGCTTTTCCACCATGCGGGCAAACTTTTCGTATTCGGCCTCGTTGACCGTGTAGCTATGGTCGTCGTCGGGGAACGAACCCTCTTTCACCTCCTTGACGTATTGCTTGATCCCGGCGACCGCGACCTCGGTCAGTTTCGCGAAGCGTTTGGTGAACTTGGGTTTGAAGTCTGTGAACACGCCGAGCAGGTCGTGACAGAGCAGAATTTGTCCATCCGTGCCGACGCCGGCGCCGATGCCGATGGTGGGAATGGTCAGCTGCTCGGAGATGAGTTTGGCGATCTTGGCCGGTACCGCCTCGAATTCGAGCATGAAGCAGCCGGCATCCTCGATGGCGAGGGCGTCCTGCAAAATCTTCATGGCCGCTTCCGCCGTGCGGCCTTGAATTTTGAAGCCGCCGAACATTGCGATCGTGTGCGGTGTCAAACCGATATGCGAAGCGGTGGGAATGCCGGCATCGACGAGCGCCTTGAGGATGTGCGCCTGACTCTTGCCGCCCTGCGGTTTGACCGCGTCACTGCCGGCTTCCTGCATGAACCGCGTCGCGTTCAGGAGTGCCCGGTCGATGCTGTGGTAGCTCTGGTAGGGCATGCAGCCCAGCACGAAGGTGTTGGGCGCACCGCGACGGATCGCCTGGGCATGCATTACCATCATATCCATGGTGGCCGGCACGGTTGAGGCGTGTCCGTGCGCGATCATGGCCAGGCTGTCACCCACGACGGCCACGTCGACGCCTGCCATCTCGGCCCACTTGGCGCTGGTGTAGTCAGGCACCGACATGTAGACCATTTTCTCGCCGGTCGTTTTGGATTGCCGAATTTCGCTGATGCTGCGCTTCTCGCGCTTTTTTTCCTCGTGCTTGGCGTCCCCCGTCATGGCGTGATCCTCCTCATGCCACTAGCGTTTCAGCGATCAGGACCAGGCAAAGCGCAAGGCCCGTGAAAAACAACAACCCGCGGCGACCGTTGACAAAACTGTCCGGCAGCGGGCGCAAGAGCAGCGGCGCCGCCAGCAACATGGCACCGCCACCGATCGCAGCCGCATAGAGCGGGACGTGCCGCCAGGCAAACTGGACTAGCAAAAGCGCCAGCGCGGCGCAGATGAGAAGGGTACCCCACAGCAGCCCCTTGCCGACCGGCGTCGTGAGCGATGGCGCGCGGTGTTCGGCGGGAAAATGTCCACTGACCGTCAAGCCGTAAAGGGACAGCACGAGCACGAGCGCCATAAATACGGTCAACTCCGGGAGCGGAGGCAACGCCATTGCGGTCGACCTAGGGAGCTCGCCCAGTTATCGTTTGGGCTCCTCTCCGTCGCGCGGCCGTGGTTTGCCGCCCTGCGCCTCGGGGAACACCCACATTGCGACCACCGCAAAGACGCCAAACCCGATCACCAGCCAGAACAGCCCGGCCTTGCCGTTCGCTCGTTCCCAAAAGGCAAAGCCGATGGCGACCAGCAGCGTCAGCGCGGAGACGATGGCTTTTACGTCACTGGGCACGGGCGCGCTCCGCGATGTTCGAGGGCAGCAACTAATAGTTGCCCAGGGCGGCGGCAGCGGCCTGATCCGGGCGTTTCGGCTGGCCGCGAAGGTTCTTTTTCAAGTGGCGCGTGTCGTAACCGTTAAACAGATGGCCGAGCAGCCCGCGGTCGAGATCCGAAGTGCCGAAGAACCAATCGGCAATGGGGAAGGTGAGGTTCATGTTGGTTTCCATCATCAACCGAGCGTTGTGATGGGCGGTGTGGTGGCGCCGCAGCGTGTTGACGAATGGGACGGTGCGGACGAACCAGTTCTCGTCCACGTGGCAGCAGAAATGCATGAACTCGTAGATGAGGTACATCCCCGTCGTCGTGCACATGAATAGCCAACCGACGTTGGCGGAAAAGAGATTGCCCAGGATGAGGCCGCCCGGCAGCGACATTAGAATAAAGACCACCAAGGCGTAGGGCGGAAACACGGTGACGCGCCAATCCTTGTGATCGCGAAAACGCATCTCCTCATCGGTGAAGAATTGATGATGATTGAGCGTGTGGCGCTCGTAGATGGCCCGCAAACCCTTGATGTTCACCGGCCGGTGCATGACGAATTTGTGCACGAACCATTCGAACACGTTGGTGAACAGGAAGGTGACGGGGATGGTGAGCCACTCCAGCGCCGTCACGTCATGGATGTGCTGCAAGTAGATGTAGAATGCGGCCGCGCCCATCGCGTAGATGATGGCGATGTGCAGATAGCCGTCATAAAACCCCATAATGCGCGAGCGGTATTCGGCGCGATAGGCCTTCTGGCGATCGGAGATCATGGTCGTGCTTTCCACGCTTTTCTTGCGACGGCGATAGGCGGTTGCTTCCCGTTTTGACGGCCGTTCTGGCAGCTGTGATATATCACGGATACGCCGCGACCCGGCCTTCGTCAATGCTCTCCTTGGCCGGCCGGGCCTTGCCCGGCCCAGGTCACGGCCGCATTGCTGCGCGCTTCGCCTGGCGTGCCGGAAAATATGATCTCCCCGCGCTCGATCACATACAAGCGGTCGGCAAAATCGGGGACGTGGTGGAGGTTCGATTCGGCGATCAAGACCGCGTGGCCCAGCTGCCGTATCGAGGCTATGCCCTCGACGATCGAGGGTACGATGGTGGGTGATAGCCCCTCGGTCGGTTCGTCGAGCAACAGCAATTTGGGATCGAGCGCCAAGGCGCGGGCGATCGATACCATCTTGCGCTCGCCACCCGACAGCTGCTGGCCGCCACGCGCGCGGTAGCGCTCGAGATTGGGGAAGACGCGATAGGCGAGGGCCTCGCGCTCGGGGGCGGTGCGTTGGGTTTCTCGCGTCCAGATCGGCAGGTAGATGTTCTCCGCCACCGTGAGATCACCGAATACCTCGCTCTCCTCGGGCGCAAAGCCGATGCCGAGCCTGGCCACCTCGAAGGGCCGCAATCCCCGTATCTCGCGTCCGGCAAACCAAATCGATCCGGCTCGCGCCGGATACTGCCCCATGATGCTGCGAAGGGTGGTGGACTTGCCCGCACCGTTGCGGCCGACCAGGCAGACGAGCTCGCTCGCGCCCACCTCGATGCTCACGCGGCGCAGGATCTCGCTGCCTTCGATGTCGACGCTAAGATCTTTAATGGCGAGCATCGGTCCTCAAGCGTTTGCCCACGACCGTGGCGATGATGTGGGGATCGGCAAAAAACGGGCCGGGCGGCAGATCGGCAAGCACCTTGCCTTCCGCCAGCGCAACAATGCGCTGCGAATAAGCGGCGACCAGGTCCATATCGTGCTCAACGAGAATGACGGATTTCACGCCCGCGGCCTTGGCGGCAGCGACCAGTGTTTGCATCAGCGCGTGTTTCTCGGAGGTAGAGACGCCCGAAGTCGGCTCATCGAGCAGGATCACCTCGGGGCTCAAGGCGAAGGCGGATGCCACATCCAGAAGCTTTTTCTCGCCCTGCGACAGCATGCGCGCCGCGTGCTCTAACCGGTCCGAAAGCCCGAAAATGCCGGCGATTTGCCGCACGCGCTGGAACACCGCGGCATCGTCGGCGAGTGCCGCAAACAGCCGCCACTCCTTTTGCTGCTGGGATACGACGGCGGCGGCGATCGTCTCGGCGACCGTGAGCTGCGGAAAGATCTGTACCAATTGAAAGGTGCGCGCCATGCCGCGCTTGGCCAGCGCGATCGGGCCGACGCCGCCGATGCTTTGCCCCTTGAATAGGACCTGCCCGCTGCTGGGCGCCAGCAGGCCCGTCAGCAGGTTGACGAGCGTGGTCTTGCCGGCGCCATTCGGACCGACCACGGACACGAATTCGTTTTCATTGAGGCTGAGCGACACGTCGCGCAAGGCGTGAAACTCGCCGAAGTGCTTTGACACAGCCTTGGCTTCGAGCAGCGGCGTCACGCGGCCACCTGTGGTTGTTTGCGCCTAAGCAAACGTTGGCCGGCGTCGGTGGCGATGCCGGCCAGGCCGCGCGGGAAGAAGATGACGATAGCGGCCAACATGGCGCCGAGTACAAAGCGCCAATATTGTGTGATCGACTGCAGTTGGTCCTGCAGTAGCGTCAGGCTGAGGGCACCGACGATCGGGCCGAAAAAGTTGGAAAAGCCTCCGAGCACGGTCATGAACACGAGATGTCCCGAATGCGTCCAATGCACGAGCTCAGGGTCGGCGAGGCCGATGCGAAAGCCCAGAATCGCGCCACCAATGGCGCCGTAGACAGCGGAAATGACGTAGGCCAGCAGTCGCAGCTGGCGTACACGCACGCCCAGGTATTCGGCCTTTTGTGGATTGTCGCGTAGCGCCCGCAAGTGCAGGCCAAACGGCGAGTGCACGATGCGCCAAAGCGCGAACCCGGCCAGCAGCAGCAGGGCCAGGCAGTAATAGTAGAATGGGCCGGCCAGCAGCTCGATCTTGTTCAATCCATCGAACTCCAGCCCGATGATGCGCATGCGGGGAACGCGCATGCCGCTGTCGCCGCCGGTCAAGTGGTAGAACTTGAACAAGAACGAGTGCGCCAGCATGCCGAAGGCGAGCGTCAGCATGCCGAAAAAAATGCCGGTATAGCGCACGCAAAGAAAACCGATCGGCAGCGCCACGGCGGCGGCGCCAAGCGCAGCGGCAAGCAGCACCAGCTCGAAATGTCGGATGCCGAGAACGCCGGCAACGATGGCGGCGGCATAGGCGCCAAGCCCCAGATACATGGCATGGCCGAAGGAGAGCAGGCCGCCGTAGCCAAACAGCAGGTTGAACCCGAGCAGGGCGATGGCGTAGGCAAAGAAGGGGATCAACAGGTTAGCGTAAAATGGCGGCGCCAATGTCGGCACCAGGCCAAGTGCTACCACCCCGATCGCGACCAGCAGGAGCCTGGGGCCTTGCGTCACGAAGCGGCCTTTCCGAACAATCCGGAAGGCCTAATGAGCAGGGTGCCGATCACGATCAGGTAGATGGCCAAAATTTCGAACTCCGGATATAGCACCAGCGAGACCGCGCGGATCAGGCCAACCAACAGCGCCCCGATCAGTGCGCCGGCCATGGAGCCCAGGCCGCCGATCACCACCACCGCAAAGGCTTCGATCACGAATTCGATCGCCATATCGAGCGATGCGGCGGCGGTCGGGACCACGAGCGCCCCGCCGAGCGTGCCGAGCAGGGTACCGAGGCTAAAGACCACGGCGTAGACCGCGCGCACGTTGACGCCGAGCGCCTCCGCCATGGCACGATTCTCGGCCGTGGCGCGCAACAGCCGACCGTAGCTGGTGCGCCGGAGGAACAGGCCAATGAGGCAGGCGGCAGCGATGGCGGCCGCGATCACCAGCAGGTTGTAGACGGGGACCGTGAAATCCCCCCGCGACAGCTTGCCGTAGGTCAGGACTTCGTTGCCCAGCGACTGGGGATTGGGGCCCCATAGCAAGCGCAAGACGTCTTGGAACATCAGGACCAGGGCGAAGGTCAGCAACAGCTGGAAGCTTTCATCGCGACCGTAGACCGTGCGCAGCAAGCGCTCGATCGGCGGCCCGACCACCGCCATCAGCAGTCCGGCGACAACGAGGATTGGCAGCAGCAGTGCCGGCGGCAGGCCGACCTTGAGAGCGGCGTTGACCAGCGTGATGCCGAAGTAGGCGCCGAGCGCATAAAACGATCCGCAAGCCAAGTTGACGATCTTTTGCACGCCGAACACGAGCTGCAGACCGGCCGCCACCAAAAACAACACGGCGGCATGGAAAATGCCGCCGAACACTACGTTGGCAAACGCCGACATGGATGCCTGGCACCCGCTGCGTCAGAGTTTGAACTGTGCGCCTTTCAGCCAGTCCCAGAAATTCGCGCCGGGCGGCTTCTGCAGGTCTGTCGAGTACATGGTCTCGATCTTGCCTGGATCGAGGGTGACAAAATCGTACTTGTTGTTATGCGTTGTGAAGCCCTGCACAAAGGTCTGCTCGGCGATGTGATCCTTGCGCCAGGTCCCCTTGCCGCCAAGGCTTTCAATACTGGGGCCGATCATGGCTTCGATGACGTCGTTGTTGGCCGGCCAAGCGCTACCCTTGGCCTTGGCGGCAGCTTCAACCGCCGCCTTATAGGAGGCGATGGCGAAATAGGCTCGGTCGGCTTCCCAGTTCGGGTAGTCCTTCTGCTTGTCGAAGTACCAGGCGACAAATTCCTTGGCCATCGGCGTGGCACTGGGATTGTCGAAGTAGAGCGTGTTGTGTCCGAACAGCATGCCTTCCGGGGTGAAATCCTTCTTCATCAAGGTATGTTGAAAACCTGCAGCCGGGAATACGAGCTTGGTGCCCTGGGTCAGCTCGGCCGCCGTCGCCTGCTTCATGAACACCGGCAGATCCGCAAACAGCAACGACGAGAAAATCAGATCTGGCTTGGCCGCCTTCAGGGCAGCGACGTTGCTGGTGAGCTCCATCGAGCCGACCTTCGGCCACTGCTCGGTCACCACTTCGTGTTCGATGTTGAAGCGTTTCAAGAGGGCGATGAACGCCGCCATGTTGTTGCGGCCGTAGGAGTAGTCCGGATTGATGCCGGCAATGCGTTTGAATTGACCCTTCCAGTGCTTGATGGCAAGCAGCGAGGACATCACCGCCTCGCATTCGTTGTCCGTGCTCTTGAAGAGATAGCGCGCATTGGGGAGTTTCTCGTCGACGCCGTCCTGGGTGGTGCCGTCCCAGAAGATGGTGAGCGCGCGTGCCTCCTCCACCACCGGACCCAAGGCAAGGGCCACGCCGGTCGAGATGACGCCCAGCACGCAATCGACCTTCTCTTGCTGGACAAGTTTCTGGAAGCGCTCGATGGTGTCCTTGGGCGACGTCTCTTCCTCGACCACGAGTTGGATCGGGCGTCCGGCGATGCCACCCGAGGCATTGAATTTTTCCACGGCCCACTCGGTGGCCCGGAGGCCGCTGATGCCGGGGCTGGCGGCGATACCCGCGCGCGGGACGAGAATGCCGAGTTTGCAGGGTTTGGCCTGGGCAATGGCGGGAACGCCGAGGCGCGATGCCGCCGCCGCGGCGCTCGTTGCGGTGATGGACTTCAGCACGGCCCGGCGCGTTATTCGCATACGACCTCCCCGTTTTGTTCGGCTTTGCTCGACAGGCCGACGCCGAGGCATGATATATCAGTGGTACACGAGCAACAACCGGGATGGGGCGAGCGGGCGGGCGCGCCGATTTTGGCGGCTGCCGTTGGCGTGATCGCAGGCGTCCTGACCCAAGCGTGCCCCACGCGCATCCCAGCGCGCGCCCCGGCGCGCTCCACGGCGCACCCCGGCCGCGCTCCAAGCGCACCACAAGTGCGCCCCGGCGCCTCATGGCGTGATCCCGCGCCCCCGAGCAGATGCGGCAGGCGAAGGTGCGCATCGGCACCCCGCGGGCTGAACCGCACAGCCCAGGCGCAACGCGACAGCTAAGGCGGGCCGCGAGCGCTCGGGCAAGCCACGGCTCAGGCAACGTTGCATTGCCCCGGCGGTCGCCGTACGTTTGCCTGCCACCAGCGTTACGAGGAGATTGCCATCGGCCTGCGCACAGAACGGTTGGCGACGTCGATGGCCGCGGCGATCAGCGGCGTTGATCTCAATGCGCCGCTCGATCAGATGACGCGGGCAACCCTGCGCGCGGCCCTGCTCGATAGCTTGGTGTTATGCATTCGCGATCAGCAGCTTCGACCGGTTGCCTTCCGCGATGCCATGACGCTCTTTGGCACGCCCGTCGTGCGCACGCAGCTGAAGCCGCATCCCGACTGCCGTGAGGTGAACCTCATATCCAGCGAGGATCGCGATGAATTGGGCGACGGCAAGCGACTCGTCAACGGGGCTCACTGGCATACCGACGACAGCTTCATGCGCGAGCCCTGTTCGTTGACCATGCTCTATGGCGTCGAGGTGCCAAGCCGGGGCGGCGACACCCAATTCACCAATATGTACATGGCCTATGCCGAGCTGCCGGACGATCTCAAGCGGACCATCGATGGCCTCAAGGTCGTGCACAAATACCACTCGAGCCGGAAGGGTACGCGCGTTGCCAAGCTTGCGGCGGCGGCCATGGCAGCCATGCCCGATGCCGTACACCCCCTGGTGCGCACGCATCCGGAAACCGGACGCCGCGCCCTCTACCTCAACCCCAATCGCATGGAGCAGATTGTGGGGCTCGAGCGCAAGGAAAGCGACGCCTTGCTCGACCAGCTAACGGCGCATGCCACCGGGCAAAAGTACCAGTATCGTCATCGTTGGCGCCGAGGCGATGTGGTGATCTGGGACAATCGCTGCACCATGCACAAGGCGAACGCCGATTATCCCGCCGGCGAGCGGCGATTGATGCACCGGATCGTTGTCGCCGGCAGCGTCCCCATTAGAAGCCATGGCGCCTCGACGGCGATCGGTCCCTTAATCTTCGAGCAGCACACAATGCTCGGGCGAAAAGGACAGATTGACGCCATCGCCCTCGGCCACCAGGTTGGTCGGCGGATGGCGTACGATCATTTGCCCTAGCGGACAGTCGACGACGTACTGCACGAAATCACCGTGAAACATGCGCCGCCGCACGGTTCCGGGCATTTGGTTGACATTATTGGCCTTGCCGAGCTCGATATAGGCCGTGCGCACAGCAACCTCGGTCTCGTTGCCACGCAAGACGTGGGCCGCCGTCGCTTGCAAGACGTGCCCGCCTTCGGCGACGAACGCCAACGTTTTCGGCGCCGCCAAAGGCTCGCGGACGCGACCTCGTATCAGGTTGGCGGAGCCGACGAAGTCGGCAACGAAACGGTTGCGAGGCCGATTGTAGATCTGCTCCGGGGTGCCGATTTGTTCGATGGCGCCCACATTCATGACGATGACGCGATCGGAAATGGCCAGGGCCTCCTCCTGGTCGTGCGTGACGTAAACGGACGTAATCCCCAGTTGCCGCTGTAGCTCGCGCAGCTCGAGACGCATTTCGGCACGCAATTTGGCGTCGAGATTGCTCAGGGGTTCATCGAACAGTACCACCGTCGGCGAAAAAGCGATGGCACGGGCGAGGGCCACGCGTTGTTGCTGGCCACCGGAGAGCTTGGAAGCAGGCCGGTCGGCGAGATGGCGCATTTGCACGAGATCGAGCACGCGCTCGACCTTGGCGCGGATGTCGGCGCCGCTCTGCTTGCGTACTTTCAAGCCGTAGGCGACGTTGCCCAGGACGGTCATGTGCGGCCATACCGCGTAGGATTGGAATACCATGGAGACGCCGCGCTGCTCGGTCGGGACGTTGTGGCGCCGGACCGCGTCGTACATGACCTGACCATCGATTGAGATCGTGCCGGCGCCGGGCTGCTCCAGCCCGGCGATCGCCCGCAAGGTCGTGGTTTTGCCGCAACCCGATGGCCCGAGCAGGGTGACATGCTCGCCGCGGTTGACTTCGAAGCTGACGCCATTGACGGCCACGACCTCGCCGTAACGGATGACGAGATCCCGCAGCTCGATGCAAAGGGCACCAGCGCTCACGTCAACTCCCTCGTCATGCCGCGCGTCAGTCGGAAAAGGATGAGCAATGCCACCACCACGGTAAAGGTTTGAATCAGTGCCATGGCCGCGGTCAGCTCGATGCCGCTGCTGGCGAAGGCACTGACGATCGAGGGCGCGATCACCTTGGCATTCGGGCCCATTAGGAAAACCGAGACGCCAAGCTCACGCACACAGGCCATGAAGATGAGCAGCCAGGCCGCGATGACGCCGGGCTTTAGCAACGGCAGGGTGACGGTGCGCAGCTGATACACCCAGCCCGCACCGCAGACGCGCGCGCACTCTTCCAGGCTTTTGTCGACCTGCAACACGACGCCGGCCAAAGTTCGCACACCGATCGGCAGCATGACCGTAAAATACGCGAGTGCCAGCAGCCAGAGCGTGCCGTAGATCGGGATTGGCATGTTGAGCCAGGCCCAGAGCAAGGCCAGGCCAAACACCAAGCGAGGCACGGCCTGCGGAAACATCACGAGGTATTCGATGCTGCCGCGCCCGACCAGCTGCGAGCGATAGATGATCCAAACCACCAGCGCCATGATAATGACGCCCACGCTTGCCACGCCAAAGCCCAAGAGCAAGCTGTTGGCCAGCGCCGTGCGCACCGGCCCGAGCGCCAGCGCCATTTCGTAATTGGCGAGCGTGAATTGCGCCTGGTGGAGCAGCGCCGTGGCAAAGCGCTCAAGCGAGGTCAGCAGCAGCGCCGCGATCGGCAACACCACGGCGAGAAAGACATAGAGCGCACAGACGCCAAACAACAGCCAAGCCAGCCGCCCCATATCCATCTGGCGAGGTCGGAATGCCTTGCCGGTGATGGTGGCGAAGCTGCCTCGACCTACCATCCGACGGTAGAAGGTCAGCATGGCGAACATGACCACGAACAGCGCCAGCCCCATGGCCGAGGCGCGGCCGTAGGCTGGGGGGTAGCTGAGCGTGGAATCCCAGATCGCCGTGGTGATGACGTAGACGCGGGCCGGGATGCCGATCACCAGGGCCGCGGCGAACGAGCCCAGCATTTCGGCGAACACAAACAAGGTGGCACCGAGCACACCCGGCATCACCAGGGGCAAGGTGACGGTCAGCGCCGTGCGCAGCTTGGAGGCGCCGATCACCCGCGCCGATTCCTCGAGCGCGGGATCCATCGATTTCATTGCCGCCGAGATCATGACGAAGGCGACCGTGCCTTCGAACAGGGCCATGATCCAGGCAATGCCAAACATCGAGTAGATGTTGAACAGGTCGCCGGTGCCGCCAGCCCAGCGCCAGATCTGATTGAAAAACCCGCTCCGGGGACTGGCGAGCACGGCCCAGGCCAAGGCCCCGACCAACGGGGTCATGTAGTAGGGCAGTTCCATCAGTCGCTCGAGCTTTTCGCGGCCCGGCACGTTCGTTCGCGTCAGAATCCAAGCCAGCGTGAAGCCGATCAGCACGGCCATCACCGTTGCCGCCACGGCGATGACGACCGTGTTGATGATGACCTGGAGGTCCTCCTCGAACATCGCCACGTAGTTGGCGAGGCCGTACTCTTGCGGCGGAAACGCCATCGGGTCGCCGGTGTTGAGCGATTCCTCCACCAGAAACACCACCGGCAACAGCACGAGAAAAGCTACGATCACCAGGACCGCAAGCGTGATCAACCCCTGCGAGGTAAAGCCTGGCCGCAACGCGCCTCCAAACCGGGAAACCAAGGTCGCCGTCAGCGTCGCGCGCCGACGATACGATCCCACTCCTTGGCAAATTCTGGCCGGCTCTTTTCGAAATCATTCCAGTCGGCCGGAACCAGCAGTTTCATGTCCTTCAAGGGCACACTCCCGGCCGGCGCGGGAACGTCGGCCCGCGGCGAGTGCAGCAGCAAGGCTTCGCTGAGGGCTTGTTGGCCGACCGGCGACAAGAACCAGTCCATGAACAGTTCGGCGGCATTGGGGTGGGGGCCGTCGGCGACGATGCCGTAGGTCTCGGAGACGGCGGGAACGCCGGTCTCGGGGAAGACGAAGGCCAACGGTGCGCCTTTGGCCTTGAACTCGATGTAGCCCGAATACTGGGCGCCCATGATGATCTTGTCCTGGCCGTCGACCAGCCGACCGTACTGCTGAACGTAAGAATCGAAGGCGCGCGGTTTGATCGCGGCGAACTTCTTGAAGTACTCCTCACCCAAGATCGGCTTCAGCATGTAGTAGACGCCGTGCTGCAGGCCGGAGTTGGACACCTTGACATTGACGGCGTCGGCCCACTTCGGATCGAGGAGATCTTCCCATTTCTTGGGAGCCTCGGCCGCCGATACGTTGTTGGGGTTGTAAGCGATGCCGCCCATTATGATCGAGCCCCAAGTCCAGTAGCCCTCCGGTTGGCTTTTGTACTCGGGTTTGAAGGCCGCCATCTCGGGGGAGACGTACTGGCGGAAGCCGCCCCGCTTCTGGAAGTCGAGGATCATCCCCATGTCGGAGATTTGAATGACGTCGACCAGATAGGACTTGGCCTGGCGCTCGGATAGGACCTTGGCGTAGAGCGCCCCGGCTTGCAGCCGCACGTAGCTGGTCTTGATCTTGGGGAAGAGCTTGTTGAACGAGGCCAATAGCTTGACCTGCCCCGCCTCCGGGTCGGTGGAGTAGAGCACAAAGGCGCCTTCCGCCTCGGCCTTCTCGACATCCGCGCAGCTCTTGAAACCTGGCATCGGGCGGGGATTGTCGCACACCTTGCCCTGGGCCTGACCCCAGCTCGGTAGGCCGATCAAGAGCACGGCCATCCCCGCAGCTACAGCAACCCTCATTGCGTCCTCCGCCCGTTTTTTGTCTGCAATCGTTTGTCGCGTCCGTCGCCGACGTCACCGCCTAGTCTTACATAGGTGGCCGGCATTGCGGTAGTACCTCGACGCAGCTCGCGCGCGAGCGCAGGCTCGCCCGTGCGCCGGATTGAGATGGCGCCAAGTCGCGGGCTCATCCAACCAGCGACATCTGGCCGGGGGCCGGCGGCTCAGAGCTGTCGCGGGGCGGGGCCTTGGTAGCCAATGTCGCCGCGGCGCTGAGCTCGCCGCGCGTTGCCGCCTCTGCCCTTACGCCAGCGGCTGTAACAGTTCTATTCTGTTGCCGAAGGGATCATCGATGAAGACGCGCGTATAGCCTGGCAAGGGCTCGTCCTGTCGGGTCGGGTAGCCCGCTTGGGCCAAGCGGGCGACGAGGCTTGCCAGGTCGTCAACGATGAAGGCTGGATGTGCCTTTCTGGCGGGCCGAAAATCTGCTTCCACGCCCAGGTGAACTTTGATGGGTCCATGTTCAAACCAGCAGCCTCCGCGCTTGGCGAGGTTGGCCGGTTTTGGCGTCTCGGGGATGCCGAGTAGGTCCGCATAGAAGGCCCGCGCCTCGGCCTCGCGGCCGGCGGGCATCGCCAGCTGAATGTGATCGAGCGACTTGATTGCCATGCTGGCGTTTCCGGAAGCAATTGCCTCATCGTCACCTTAGCATTGCCGAGCGCTCAAGACACGCGCTGGCCGCGTTGGGGCCGCAAGCCACGCCCCGTCCGCGCCTCGCCGCGAGGAAGCACCCGCCAAATAAGGAAATTTGTGCGCCGGTACGACATCGGCGGCGACGGGTCAGGTCGCGAGCGCGGCGATCCGCGGGTAAGGTTGGCCGCCGCCGACCCACTCGGCTGGTATTTCGAGCTTGCACCTGACCCCGTCGGCAGCAAACACCAGATCGACCTTGCCGCCCAGCTCGTAGGGCAGCAGTTCGCGAATGACGCTGGTGCCGTAGCCGGGCTGCTTGCAGACCGGCACGGCTGGGCCGCCAATCTCCTGCCATTCGACGACCAGGCGGGCGAGCGGCGCGCCGTTCGTGCGCCAGCGCCAGCCCACGCGCACCCGCCCGGACTGCGTGGACAGTGCGCCGTACTTGGCGGCATTGGTGACGAGCTCGTGCAGCACCATCGCCATGATTTGGGCGGCCTCGGCGCTCAGCACCGCCTCGGGGCCTTCGACCTCTGCGTTGTCGCTGCTGACGAATGGCGCCAATTCGCGCTGCACCAGCTCGAGCAACTGAATGCCGCGCCAGCGGCCCTGGCTCAGGAGCTCATGGGTCGAGGACATCGATCTGATGCGGCCGTCCAAGGCCGTGGCAAAGTCCGCAGCCAACGGACTTGCCTCCTGTGTGCGCGAAATGATGGCGCTGACCGTGGCCAACACGTTCTTGACGCGATGGTCGAGCTCGGCCACCAGCACGCGTTGGTGTTCTTCGGCCCGCTTGCGCTCGGTGATGTCGATATTGACGCCAACCACGCGCTGGGGCCGCCCATGGTGGTCGTAAGAGGTAAAGCTGCGCGCTTCGATCCACCGCATCTCTCCGTCGACGTGCACGATCCGATACTCGACGTTGGATTCGCGGCGTCGTTCCCGCCAAACCCTGTCGCGGTGCGCGTCGAGGCGGGGCAAATCCTCGGGGTGAACACCGGCCCGCCACCTGCTGCGTGGGATCTCGGTCGTTCCCTCCGGTAAGCCGTGGAGAACGGTGTAGCCCTGGGAAATTTGAATCAATTCCGTGCTGGTGTCGTAGGCGAAACTACCGACCCGTGCGGCCTTGCCGGCGAGCGCGAGCTGCAGGTCGCGCTCGGCCAATGCCAGTTCCGCTCCCTTGCGCTCGCTGATGTCGAGCGTCATGTTCACGACGCCGACGATGGCACCGGCGGCGTCGCGCAACGGCGTTGGGTTGGGCAAGATGTAGATGCGCGTACCGTCGCGCCGCTCCATCAGGGCTTCGCAACCACGCACCACCCGGCCTTCTTGTAAAGCAATTTGCGTCGGACAATGGCGCAACAGCATGGGCGTGCCGTCGGCATGATAAAAGCGGGCGAAGTCGCACCACTTGTCCAGGCCAAGTCTGGGGTTCACTCCCCACAGGTCCACGGCGCCCTGGTTGCAGTAGGTGATGTGACCGCTCGCGTCCGTCACGTAAATCGCCGCGGGCAATGCCCCGAGCAGGTCGCGAAACTGTTGTTCGCTTTCCTGCAGCGTTTCTTCGGCATGTTTGCGTTGCGTGATGTCTCTCGCCAGACCCTTGATGCGCAGCAGACGTCCGGCGGCGTCGAACTCGCCGGTTGCGGATTCCTCCAGCCACACCTCTTGGCCGTCCGGGCGTTTGTATCTGAAGCGCGCAGCGTAGGAGGGGCTTTGCGGGCACACCTTGCGCATGCACACCTTCAAGTTTGCGCGGTCGTCGGCATGGACTTGGGCAAGGAAGGAGCTAGCGGAGAGGCCGTCCTGCGGCACAAAGCCGAGAATTTGCGGGGCATTGGCGCTGCGCTGCGAGTGGCGCGTGTGCGGGTCCCATTCAAAGGCCATCACCTGCCCCGCCGTGAGCGCCTCGCGCAATCGCGCCTCGCTTTGTCTAAGCGCGGCCTCGTAGCGGCGCTGCTCGGCAAAGACCGCGGCCAGGACCAGGGTCCCCAATTCGATTGCCAGCAAGGCTCCCTGTGCCGCGCGTACCCGGCTGCCCAACGGTATGCTGGGATCGCCCAGGCGGCCGACACCGAAGGTGATCGTCCAGACCATTGTCGTGGCGATGATGGCGACGGCGGCCGCTGCAAACACCGGACGGCAGCGGGCCGCCGGCCAAAGCAGCAAGGGCACCAGCAATGCCGGCGGCAAGATCGTCACCCAGTATTGCGTAGGCGAAGCAAAGCCGATGGCGCTTACGGCGGTAAGGACGATGAGCGCCGCGAGACCCTCCATCAGCTCGCGTTGCGAGAGCGGTTCGCGCACGACGGCGACCAGCCCGATCACCAGGGGGGCAACGGTGACGATGCCGAGGGCATCGGCGACGAACCAGTTGGACCAAGTGGTCAAGAACGGGGCGCTGGAGCCCTGCAACAGCACGAAGCCGAGCGTGCCGCCGATTCCCGACAGCGCGCTGGCAATAACGGCGGCCATGAACAGGCCCAGGACACGGCGCAACGCATCAAGGTTGAAGGCCACGGAGGTGTTGCGATGGATGAGCCAGGCGGCAATGACGGGCTCGGCCGCGTTGCAGAGCGCAAAGCTCACGGTAGCGGCGATGGTCCGGTCGCCCATGAGATTGGCGGCAATGGTTGCGCCAATGGTTCCCATCACCACCGCGGGTCGCGCGCCGGGTCCAAGCGCAATCAGGGCGCCCGTGGAAATACCCGCGGCCGGCCAGAACACGGCGACGCCATCCGGCGCGGTCAACAAGGCAAGGCCAAAGCGCGCCGCCACGAAATAGGCAATGCCGACGGCGATGCTGACACCGGTCGGGCCAAGCAGGGCGCGATGCCCATGGCGCAGGGAAGACGCGCAAGACCACGCCGCCCTGAGCCGCAGGTTCTGCATCCGCCTCATTCCCTCAAGCATCTCGACTGCTGGCCGCATCCCGTTTGGTTTCGACCGCGTCCCGCACGCGCTAAAGTTTTGGAATGCCCACAGCAGCGGTAGGCGTTCAAAGCAAGGCCGGGGCATCAGGAGTTCTACCCATATTGCGCCGCGGGAAACCTGGAACAGGCAAGATCGGTTAATTTGCCGTCGGCGATGCAACGCAATGGCTTTTCGCGCCTGCAAAAGCTGGGCCGGTCCCGGTCTCCTGCGCCTGGTTGGGGGCCAAAGCCCCCGCCCGCCGGAGCCTGCCGCGCGCGGCTCCTGCGGCCAGCTTCGCTTGCGCCACCGAGCGGCCGCCTTAAGCCTGGCTTCAAGGCTCAAAAAGCGCAAGCAGGGGATGGCGCTAGACTTGGGGACGCGCTCTCCCCGGTGCCGCCGCCGCGCGCCGTTCGCCGCCGTTAGACGTCGATCAGGACGTAGCTTTCCTCGATGGTGACGGGGAAGGTTTCTGCGACATAGGGTCCCTTGGCCAAGGTTGCGCCGGCTTCGATTTCGACGGGATAGGAGCGCACACGCACACGCTGAGGATCGCAATAGGATTGGCCGGTGCGCATGTCGAACTCCCAGCCGTGCCAGGCGCAGCGCAGCATTTCGCCAACCCGCGTCCGTTGGAAATGGCCAGGTTCGTCGGAGCTCAGATGGGCGACGCAGGCGGCGCTCGATAGCGGTGCGCCCTCGTGCGGGCAGCGGTTGAGGAGCGCAAAAAACTGACCGTTGACGTGAAACACGACAATGTCGCGGCCATTCACCGTGACGACCTTGTTGCGGCCCGGGGCAATCTCGGACGTGGTTGCGACGACGTGGCGGACCATCTTTTACCCGAGCCGGTAGAGCGCACGCGCATTGGCATGAAAGATTTTTGCGCGCTCGGCCTCCGATAGCGGCGTCTTGAAGGCGAAGCGGGCGTCGTCGTAGTCCCAATGCGGATAGTCCGAGGAGAACAGCAGCCGGTCGACACCGATCCACTCGATGACGGTGCGCAGGTGATGGCTATTTTCGGGCTCCTCGATGGGCTGGGTCGTAAACCAGAAGTGCTCGCGCACGTACTCGGACGGTGGCCGCCTTAGGTGTGGTACTTCATCCCTGAAGCGTTGCCAGTGCTTGTCCATCCGCCAGGTGGTGGCCGGCACCCAGCCGAAGCCACCCTCAATAAAGACAAACCTGAGCTTGGCAAAGCGTTCAGGGACCCCCTCGACGACCAGGCTGGTGAGCTGACCGGCAACCGAGTGGGCGTTCGAATGGTGCTCTTCGTTGTAGTAGGACGGCCAGCCGCTTCCCGTTGGCGCGTGGCCGCCATAACCGCCGACATGGATGCCGAGCGGCAAGTTTGCGGCCTGCGTGGCGGCATAGAGCGGCCAATAGCGACGCCGCCCCAGAGGTTCGTTGGCGCGCGGTGAAATATTGACCTGCACGTATTTGCCCGTTGCCGCACAGCGCTCGATCTCCGCCACCGCCGCTTCGGTGTTGTCTTGGCTGACCACAATCGAGGCCTTGAGCCGCGGCTCGGGTTTGCTCCAGCATTCAAGCTGCCACTCGTTGATGGCGCGCTGCAGGGCAATGCCGAGCTCCTGGTTTTGTTGTGATACCACCAGCAAGTCGAGCACCTGCAAAATCCCAAACTCGACGTTGATGGGATCAAGATGCTGCTGGCGCAGGAAGGCAAGGTCCGAGCCTGGCGGTCCGCCGGTTGGCGGCCAGGCGTCGCGGCGGGCGAGCAGGGGCGCGGAGCGCGGGTAGGGCGTCGTCGACGTGAAGGGTGTGCGCAGGTGACCGCCGTAGGTCTCCAGGTGGCGTTGCCAGCGCTTGCTCAGGAACGGGTTGAGATCGGCCCGACTCTTCAGGCTCGGGTGGATGTCGCAATCGATGACCTTGAGCTTGCTTTTGTCGTGGCCTGGCGAGGCGGCCGCAGCTTGCGGGTGTTCGAGCAGATCGGCCATAGCGGCTCTCCTTCCTCAGGCTGAGGCCTGCAAGCGCGGAAAAGTCTCCAAAGGATTGTCGCGGCACATGCGCGCCACGAGGCTTGCCGGAAATCCAGGCGGAATTGGGCAATCGCCGTCGAATTGCCAGTGCGGATAGTCACTGGAAAACAACAGCATTCGCTCTGAGCCAATCTGTTCCAGGAGCTGTTCGAGATCCGCTTGCGCCGGCGGCCCGTCAAAAGGCTGCGTGGTGAGCCGCACGTGCTCGCGCATAATGTCGGCCGGGGGACGATCGACCCACGGCACCTCGACGCGAACACCCTTCCAGGTCTTGTTCGCGCGCCACATGAAGGCGGGCAGCCAGCTGATGCCCGATTCCATCATGACGACCTTAAGCTCGGGAAACTTGCCAAACACGCCTTCGAGGATGAGGCTCAGCAACTGCGCCTGATGCGCCTGTGCCTCGGCGATATAGTATTCCAGTCGATAGGACGGCCAACCGATCGAGCTTGGAGCCATACGATATTGGCTCCCCGAATGGATGGCTATTGCCAGCTTGTGCTGTTGGGCGGCGGCATAGACGGGCCAGTAGTGGCGGCGGCCGAGCAGGGTTTCACCCTGCGCCAACACCAGCACGGCCACGAAGCGACGGTCCTCGGCAAGTCGATTGATCTCCTCGACGGCGAGGTCGGGGGCCTGCATGGGCACGACGATCGAGGCCCTGAGGCGGGGATCGCGCGCCAGCCACTCAGCCGCCAGCCAGTCGTTGATGGCGCGGCAAAAGGCTGCCGCCATGTAGGGGTCAAAAACGGCCTGCGCGCCATAGAGCACATTGCAGATGGCGTGCGACGTGCCAAAGGCGTCGAGCGCCTGGGTCCGGAGCATTTCGAAATTGCTGCCGGGCTTGCCATGCTTGGGTCGCCAATCGGGTCGACACGACAACGGCATGTTCGGGGGATAGCTCGTCAGGTCTAGTCCGTCGATGCCCCGGCTGGTGACCTGTTCCCGCCAATGCTCATCGAGATAGGGCAGGAGCGTGGTGCGCGTGCCCTCTAGGCCCGGATGAATATCGCAATCAACGCGCATGGCTCGCGTTCGCGCTCAAATGAGGGAGGAAGTTTCACGCAATGCGGTACGGCTGGCAACGGCGATTTGCCCGCGCCAATCCAAGCCAACACGAAGCCGCCCGCGGGGTCGGCTCGCGCCTCAATCCCAAGCCCTATCCCAAAGCGGTGGCGAGCGTCCCCGCCGCCAGACAATAAAAGACCAGGGCGGCAGTTTGGCCACCCGCCTCGCGCGGGTGGCCAAATTGCCCCCCGACCTCGGTTGCCGTCACGCCTGGAGCCACCGGCGTTGACAGCCTGAGCGGCCTCTGGCATATTGTATACCAAGAGAAGACGTGGAGGCTCGTCATGCAGTGCCCCGCTTGCTCGCGCCCGGCCGAGAATTTGACGCCGAATACGCTCGATGGGGTCGTCGTCGGCTGCGACCATTGCGGCAGCTATCGGATCCACGGCGGCGCCTTCTATGAGTTCGTCGGCTTGGAGATGAACAAGCGTCTGGCGGCGTTGGAAGCGGCAAAAGGGGCGTCCCAGGGTGGTTGGCCGCTAGTAAACGCCAGCTGCCTCAGGCCTCGGTAAACAACCCCGAGCATCTTGCCGCTACACAAGGTTGCAACGGCTGCCGCGGGCCGGGTCGCCGGCGCATCGCCCAGGGGCCGGACGGTCTTTCGCTCAATAAGATGCTCGCTCTAAGATGCTCGCTCTCCCCTTCCTCTCAATAGATCCCCGCCCTCAATAGACATGTGGGGCTGCAGATTAATCTGTGAGGCTGCCAGCGCGGCAGACCGCCGATTTCTCTTTGGGCGTCTAGGGGTGCTTTCCGGCGCCCGACCCAAACCTTGGCGCCCGCAGCCGCTAATACGTTGACCGCGTCCGCCTGGCGCGGGGCGCACCGGGGGGATTGTAGCCGTAGGCGAAGCCGCCTGGGTTGAGCAAGGTCGGACCGCGGGTCGTGACGGGCGTTTCCAGGATCCCCTGCTCCGACATGAAGCCTGGCGGGTCCATGGTCGTGTTACCGCCGGGCACCGGCGGCACGGCTCGCAAGGCTTGGCGGCTTGGAAGGGCCCGCCTCGGTGGGGCAAGGTAGGCGCGATACCCATAACTCGGCCCCGTCCTGCGCCAGCCCGGCGCGGCGTCTCTGCAAGACCAACCGCAGGCTGCCGCGCTCTCCGACAGGCCGAAAACCATGACGCCAGCAAGGGCGGCATAGTGAATGGTGCGGGTGCGCATAAAACCTCCATCGCCGTGTTTTCTCGCGCGAGGCTAGGGATCGGTTCCTCCCTTGATAATCCGGGCAAGCCCGCAAAAAAGGCCATGGCGGTTCCCTAAGCCCCGCGGCCGCAGCGTCTGCGCGGCGCGGCTCGACAGCTGCACGAATCAGCGCTACGCGCTTGAGCCAAAGAGGGATGCCCTTGGAATCAAGCCTCTATCTTCCGGTCAAGCGCTTCCTCGAAAGGCTCGGCCTCGACGTTAAGGGGGAGATCTGCGGCTGCGACTTGGTCGCCCTTCGGGACGGCGAGCCCATCGGCGTCGTCATCGGTGAGCTGAAACTGACCTTCACGCTCGACCTCGTGCTGCAGGCGGTTGATCGGACGGCGGCCTGCGATGAAATTTGGTTGGCCGTGCGCGCCTCGCGCCGGGGCCGCGGTCGCGAGAACGACGCACGCGTCAAGAAGCTATGTCGCTTTCTCGGTTTTGGGCTGCTGGCCGTGACCGCGTCGGGCAGGGTCGACGCCATCGTCGAGCCGGTGCCCTGGCGGCCGCGGCGCGACGCGCGGCGTCGGTCCACCATCGTTGTCGAGCACCGGCGGCGTCAGGGCGATCCCGTCGCAGGCGGCGTCGCGCGTCAACCGATCATGACGGCCTATCGCCAACAAGCGCTGGCCTGTGCGGCGGCCTTGTCCGCAGGAGCCGGGCGCCTGCGCGAATTGAAGAGGGGTGTACCCGATGCCCCGAAAATCCTGCAACGGAACGTCTATGGCTGGTTTGTCAGGATCGAGCGCGGTGTCTACGCATTGACGGAAGCCGGACGAGCCGCGCTCGTGCGGTGGGAGGCGCATTTGCCCCCGGCGGCAGCAAGCGCGGCCGCGCCTGCAGGGGCACATCCGGGCCAATGAACGGTGCGTGGTCGCTTGCGCCGCCGGCGACGCGCCAGCCCCTATGAGCGTCGCCAGCTCTGCCCGCGGCCCGAGCATTGACAAGGCCCTTGCGGCCGGCGATCGGCAATGCGATGGACGCGCCTTTAGAGGCGAGCCCTTGGCCGAATACGCCGTTGCCGGCCGACGGCTTAGGGGGCATTGAAAAAGGGCGTTGCAGCGAAACACCGGGGCGGCTTGATGCCTTGGATTTTTGCGCCGAAGGCAGGACCGCATGATTGAGTTCTTCTTTGACTGCTCTAGTCCGTGGACCTATCTCGCCTTCCATAACATCATGCCGCTGGCGCGGGAGTTCGAGGCGGCCATCGTGTGGCGCCCGATCTTGGTGGGCGGCATTTTCAATACCATCAATCCAAGCGTCTACCGGTCACGCGAAAAGCCCGTTGCCGCCAAGGTGCGCTACGCGAAGAAAGACCTTGCCGATTGGGCGAGAATGGCGGGGCTCACGATCGTTCGACCGACGATTTTTCCGGTCAACAGTGTAAAGGCCATGCGCGGCTGCATTTTGCTTGAGCGCGAGGGCAAGCTCACGGCCTTTGCGCGTGCGGTGTTCGAGGCCTACTGGACAGAGGATCGGGATATTGCCGACGACGCCGTGCTGGCCGACATTTGCGCGCGCCTTGCCATCGACGCGGCCGCCTTTTTTGCCGGCATCTCCGATCCAGCGATTAAGAACGAACTCAAGCTCAATACCGACGAACTGATCGAACGCGGCGGCTTTGGCTCCCCGACCATGTTTGTTGACCGCGACGACATGTACTTCGGCAACGATCGGCTTGAGCTTCTGCGTGCAGCACTGGCGCGGCGGCAGCAAAGCTAACGCACTCCACCCGGCCGGGCCATCGCTGGGCCAAACGGTTCAGTGCGCAAGCCAAACCGAGCGTCCCCGGCTGCGGCCCTGTCGACCGGGGCCAACGTGGCTTGCGGCCATGGCCTGGCCGCGGTCTCAACTTGCACTCTCTCCCGGCCGGCGGCGAAAGAAGTACAATGCTTCTTCGACGGACATGGTGCCGCTCGGCGCGCCCTCGCCCGGCGCCAAGGTAAAGACCTTGATGTAGGCGTAGCCCCTTTGGGTCGGCCCACCGTGTCCGGGCAGCAGCATGAAATGCGTGGCGCCTGCGCGCTGGGCGGTCAACGCGGCTTTCACCAGTGTGCACTCGTCTGCCGATGCGCAATCGGCCAGCGCCCCTCTCGGCATGACAATGCGAACAATTCCGCCGCCAACGCGCTCATCGGTGGGTGTGCCCGAGGTCGGCAGCAGCGTCGCCGGAAGCGAGCAGCCCACGGCCAGCAGACAGATCATCGGCAGGGCCCATCGCACCGGCGCTTGCTCCCTGGCCAATCGCCTTTGGCTCGATGGGAGCAAGAGCCGATTCGGCGCATGAGACAATGGCGGCGGTGCGGGCGGAGCCAATGCGAGCCGGTCCATCCACCGCTCTTTCTTTTTCGTTGCGGGGTGTCGCTCCGGCTGCTGCCCGATCGCCATCGAGGCGGCGCCCGACGCGGAGCGCCTAGCTTCGAGCCCTCGAGGTGTTGGCGCTTGCCGCGCCAGGCACCACTGCGCCATCGGGACGGACTTGTCCCTGGTAGCGAACAATCAATTCTCCCGTGAGCGGCGCGCACGGGCCAACATCGAAGTGAAAGTCGTCATTCACCGCGAATTGCTTGGCGCAACTGCGGGAAAGCAGGAGGGATGGGATTGGCACCCCGAGGCACCAGTAGCGCTTATTGGAAGCTCAAGTCCGAAGCGCTCTCGACAGTGCCCCGGGCGCACGGAGGCCGACAGTACCGAACGAAACCTCCGCCCGGCGAAGTCTCGCCGCCAAACCTCCCCGTGCGGCGTTCGCGCCTTGCTGAGGACGAGCTCGACATCGTCTGCCGCCGTTGGCAAGCCAAAGCAGCAAGCGGCCAGCCGCGCAAGCAGGCCACGGCCGCGACTGACGCGCGCGCCCTGAAGAGGTCTCGCGGTCCTGGACGCAATGCAGCCGCCGCACCGAGCACGGCAGCTGCCGCCACCTCTCCCCAAGGGCTGCCTGGAATAGTGTTGGCGCCCGATCCTCCCAAGGCGTGACCGTGAGGCTGGGATCAGCCAACTTCATAACAGGAGGCGCCGCTGCAATTCCGGGTCAGGGGCGGCGCACATGTCGGCTCGGCCGAACAGCCGGTAGCGATTGTCTGCCAGGTACCGATAAAGCCGGTCCTGCAGGCCGGTGGGCAGTAGCCGGATGAGCACAACGCTTCGGCACCAGCCGCCAAGGCGCACACCGACGCGAATGACGGCTTCCATGGCGACGTAGGCTTTACCCTCCTCGAGGTAAAGCCAACTCGCCGGCTGTTCGCAATTGAGACCATAATGGGTCAGGATCGCCCGGCCCAGAGCGCTGGCCGTGGGCGAGATCTTGAACGCGCCGCGACTATCGAACGTGCAAATCAGCCTGGCCGCTCTGGTGCACAGCGCGCACTGGCCATCCATGAACAGGATTGGCGAGCAATCAGCAAACGGCGGCACGCCCGTGTCGTTGCGGTAAGAATATGCCGCGCGCAGCTTGAGGGCCGGACTGCCCATGTCCCCATGACCAGCGTCGGTTGCGATCGGCGATGATCTTGCGCCGGGGAGGCAGCGATCACAATTGTGCATATCGCCGCTGCGCCGTTGCGCGCGCCCTTGGCGCGCGGCATGCGCGACCAAGGTCTAAAGGGCGCGCCGGCGGCAGCGTTCGCGGTGAGCGGACCCGTGCGCTTTCTGCTTCTGGTGTTCCCTGGCATATTGGCCGCGAGCGGCGCCGGATCTTGCCGCCTTGGCGCCAGCCGAGCGACTTCGGACCGCTTGCTCGCGGCATCCAATCGTGACTACCCTGCCGGCGCGCGCGAAAGCTGGCGTGCTGGGAGGAGACCTTCACGATGGCGCCCTTGGACCGCCGATCGCTGCTTAGGGGTACGGCTGCTGCCGGTGCCACTATCATCGTTCGGCCTGCGGCCGCGGCTGACTACAAGTTTGCGCAGTACCACAACCAGGCAGCATCCGGGACGCTGCACAGGAATTTGACGGCGATGTGGGAGACGGTGCGCCAAGAAAGCAATGGCCGGGTCGACGTTAGCGTGCATGCCGAAAACAACAAGCTGCAAGGCGGCGATCTGGCGGCATTGAAGATGCTGATCGATGGGGAAATCCAGTTCTTCACGCTAATGGGCGGGATCATTGGTACCGTGGTCCCCGTTGCGGAGGCGCAACAGGTTCCCTTCGCCTTCAGAACGGAGAGCGATGCGCACAAGGCGATTGACGGTCCTTTCGGCCGCTACATCGGCACCGAGATGGCGGCAAAGGGCATGTATCTTTTTCCCGTCGGTGGCTTTGACAATGGCATGCGGCAGGTGGCAACCGTCAGCCGGCCCATCCACAAGCCCGAAGATTTCTCGGGCATGAAGATCCGCGTGCCGCCCGGCCAGATGATCATCGACACCTTCAAGGCGTTCGGCGCCGACCCCATCACCACCACCGCCAACCAGATTTACGACGCCATCAAGAGCGGACGGGTCGAGGCGCAAGAAAATCCGTTGGCTATTCTGCAGGGTTTCAAACTGTACGAACTCGTGAAGTACGTAAGCCTCACCGGCCACATGTGGGCGGGCTTCAACCTGATGGCACATCTGCCGACCTGGAAGGCGCTGCCCGACGATCTCAAGGAGCTGATCGAGCGCAATGCCGCCAGGTTCGTGCGCCAGCAGCGCACGGAGCAGGCCACTCTCAATCAGAGCCTGCGCCAGGACTTCTCCAACCGCGGCCTCCTCTTCAATGATGTCGATCAGGCGGCGTTCCGCGCCAGGCTGCCCGACGTCTACGCCAAATGGAGGGAAAGGCTCGGCAGCAGCTGCTGGAACCTACTGGAAGCGAATGTGGGCAAGCTCGGCTAAACGCAAACCGGCAAACTCGGCGGCATGGCCTCGCTTCGTTGCGGACGCGAAGGCGAGCACCGCGCTTGCGCCCGCGTGCATCAATTCAGCATCTTATAGAAGCGCTCATCATAAAGGGCGCCGCTTGCGGGTGCGAGCTTCTCGCGATAGGCGCGGGTATGGGCCGCCATGCTGTGCGCCTCCGCGGCCTTGCGATCGCGCCAGAGTTCGATGACGGTGAAATGGTTCTGGCGGTTGGTTTGGACCACCGCCTCAAAACGCACATTGCCCTTGTCCTTGCGGCCATCATCGGCGAGCTGTTTGGTGAGCGCCGTCCCGTTTTCCCGCTGCGGCGGAATGACGTCAACATGGGTTACGGCAGCAACGGCCGCGCTGGAGGCCTTAGCTGGAAGCGCTGCAACCGACAACGGAAAATGCACCCGCTCGTCAAGGGGGGCATTTTGCATGCTTTTGAACTTGTCCCGGAACTGGGTCGTCGTCGGCGCCTTGCCATGGGTATCGGCGCTGCCTTGATCCGTCCACGCCTCGAGCAGAACGAATTGGTGCGGTAAGCCAATGCGCTGCAGCGCCTCCGCACGCAGATTGCCGGCTTCCCGTTGCGTGGCGTCGCGAAACTGGCGCACGAGCTTCGAGGCGGCGGAGGTGGCCGTCGGCATGGCCTCCAGATAGGTGACGACGTAGCGTGGACCGTCCGGGACCGGGGGTGGGCCGGCCGGTGCTTGCGCCTGGACCGAAGCAAGCATCATCCATGACCACGATGCGAGCGCGACTAGACCTGAAATCCCCCTGCGCATGGCTTCCCCACCAAGGCTGACCGGCATTGCGCAAAAAGCCTATCGGTTGGCCTCGGTGAGCGTCAATGCCTGCGAGCGACGTTGCCGGCCGTCGGCGCCGTCGGACCCGTGCGGACGCCATCAGCATGGCTGCCCGGCGACGAGCCGAAAGCGCTCGCGCCTGGGGAGCGGCCCCGCACAACGATTGGGCTCGGCAAGGCGCTGCGCCAGAGGCGGCGGCAGGCCCTTACGGGCCTGTTCATCGTGGGCAAGCGTTTTATAATGGCATGGCCTGTCCTCGACCGTTGCCCAGCACCACCCCAGTTGCCGCGGAGGCCGCCGATGAATGACCGAGTTCAGCCGATAGGCCGCGGCACGCGCCGTGCCATGACAGCGGCTTGGTTGGCAATCGCCCTCGCCGTGCCGCCGCTGGCCGCGTCGTCGGCCGCCGAGAATGGGCCCCTTCCCGCGCCCGTGCTGGATGAAACGGCCGGCGAACGCACCTCGGCGACGCTCGTCCTTGCCGGCGGCTGCTTTTGGGGCGTTCAGGGCGTGTTTCAGCACGTCACCGGCGTCACGGGCGCTGTGTCGGGGTATGCCGGCGGCGACAAAAGCACGGCGCGCTACGACAAGGTCACGACCGGGACCACCGGCCACGCCGAAGCGGTACGCATTACCTATGATCCCCGGCGCATCAGTTATGGCCGCCTCCTGCAGGTGTTCTTCTCGGTCGTGCACGACCCCACCCAGCTTAATCGGCAGGGACCGGATGTCGGCAGCCAGTACCGCTCGGCCATCTTCCCCGCGGACCCGGAACAGGCCCGCATCGCCAAGGCCTACATTGCCCAACTCGACACCAAACGCGCCTTTGCTCGGGCCATTGCCACCAAGATCGAGCCGGAAATGGCTTTCTACACCGCCGAAGACTACCACCAGGATTTTTTGGTGAAGCATCCAGGCCATCCCTATATCGTCATCCACGATTTGGCGAAGATTAGGGATCTGCAGCGCTCTTTCCCGGACCTCTACCGCGCCGACCCGGTGCTTGTTGCGGCATCCGGATCCGGGCACTGACTTGGACGGCGTTTTGCCGCGGCCGGACCGTTGCGGGCGGTCGCTGACGGCGGTGATCATCGCCGCGGCGCCAGCCATGCCTTTGGGCGCGCTTCCCGACCGCCCCGTGCTTTTGCCTTGATCTCCCGCCGCGGTGCCCGGCTCTCACCCAAGCGCGGGGTGCGCAGTTGCGTTGCGCTCGCGCGCGATGCCGCACCAAGGGCTCTCGGGATTAACCGCCGGCAACGGTTAGAGCGCGGGTGTCTTCCAATCTGGGCGCTGTTGGAGGAACTTGGGGGCCCGCTCCAAGCCATTGCGCAACGAGTTGGCAGGACGCATTGATGGCGAAGAACAAGCTCTCGCTCTATCAAAAAAAGCGCGATTTTGCGCGCACCAGCGAACCCAGCGGCACGCGTGAGGTCGCCTCCGCCCCCTATCCGCGCTTTGTCGTCCAGAAGCACGCGGCGCGGCGCCTACACTTCGACCTTCGCCTCGAGCTTGACGGCGTCTTCAAGTCCTGGGCCGTCACCAAGGGCCCTTCGCTTGATCCCAGCGACAAACGGCTTGCCGTCGAGACCGAGGACCATCCGCTCGACTATGGCGACTTCGAGGGGACCATCCCGCAAGGTGAATATGGCGGCGGCACGGTCATGCTTTGGGATCGCGGCTTCTGGGCGAGCGATGGGGAGGCGGCGACAGCCCTGCGCAAGGGCGAGCTCCGGTTCACACTTGTCGGCGAAAAGCTGCAGGGTGCTTGGGTGCTGGTGCGGCTGCGGCATGATCGCGAGCGCGGCAAGCGCACCAACTGGCTGCTGATCAAACGCCACGACGGCTATGAGCGCGAAGACGCTGGCGATGGTTTCCTGGGGGCCGACCGGTCGGTTGCGTCCGGCCGCAGCATGGAGGAAATCGCAGCCGGCAAGGGGCGTAGCCCCAAGCCATTCATGCTTGCCGACAAGAGGGCCTTCACGGCGAATGCAATCTGGCATTCTGATCGCCAGGGCACTGCCGACCTGCCGCATCCGGCCAAGCCGGCCCGGGCTGCGGCGGCAAAGCCGCGCCCGTCTCGCCGCAACGCACCCGGCGAGCCGCGGCGAAAATCTGCGAGCGTCATGCCGGACTTCATTGCACCGCAGCTGTGCGAGCCGGTCGCCCGACCACCCAGCGGTCGGGATTGGGTGCACGAGATCAAGCTCGACGGTTACCGCATGCAGCTTCGCATCGAGGCGGGCGATGCGGCGATGCGCACGCGCAAAGGCCTCGATTGGACGCACAAATTCGCCCGCATCGTTGCCGCCGGTCGCGGCCTAGGCGACTGCATCGTCGACGGCGAGGTGGTTGTGCTTGCTCACAATGGTGCATCCGATTTTTCCGCGCTGCAGGCCGCGTTGGCGGCAGGCCGCGCCGACGACCTCATTTATTTCGCCTTCGATCTGCCGTTTGCCGACGGCGAGGACTTGCGGCCGCTGCCCCTCCTTCAACGCAAGCAGCGTCTGCGCGCGCTATTGCAGCGCAAGGGGCCCCACGCGCAACAGATAAAATTCATGGAGCACCTGTCGGAGCCGGGTGAGCAAGTGTTGAGGTCGGCTCGCGACCTCGATCTCGAAGGCATCGTTTCCAAGCGCGCGAACGCGCCTTACGTCTCAGGTCGCACCGAGGCCTGGCGGAAACTGAAGTGCCGCGGTGGACAGGAGGTGGTGATCGGCGGCTGGAGCGGCAGTGACAAGCACCTGCGCTCGCTGCTTGTCGGCGTTTACCGCGGTGACCAGCTGGTGCATACCGGGCGCGTCGGCACCGGCTTCAATGCGCGCAATGCCGGCGACCTCCTGCAAAAGCTGGTGCAGCTCAAGACCAATCGAAGCCCCTTCGGCGGCAAGGGTGCGCCCCGGCGACAGGCGGACTTAAACTGGGTCAAACCGCAGCTTGTGGCCGAGATCGAGTTCGCCGGCTGGACGGGGGATGGTAATGTGCGGCAGGCCGCCTTCAAAGGCTTGCGCGAGGACCGACCGGCCGAGGAGATCCGGGCTGAACGCCCGGCGACGACGCAAATGACCGAGCTTCCCACCGCTAAGCTGCCTCGCAAGCCTAGCCGCCGCCCGGATCGTGGGCCGGACCGCAGCAAGGGCGGCAGCGAGGTCATCATGGGCGTCGTCATCTCCAAGCCCGACAAGCCGCTTTGGCCGGCGCCGGACAACTACACAAAAAGCGATCTCGCCCGCTACCTCGAGACGGTCGGAGCATGGATGATCGAGCATCTCAAAGGACGGCCCTGCTCCATCATCCGCGCCCCCGATGGGATCGAAGCCGAGCGCTTCTTCCAACGCCATGAAATGAAGGGCATGTCGAACCTCCTCTCCAGCGTGAAGGTCGCCGGCGATCGCAAGGCCTATATCCAGATCGACCGAGTAGAAGGCTTGATTGCCGCCGCCCAGATCGCCGGCATTGAATATCATCCCTGGAACAACGAGCCTGGACATCCGCGTGTTCCGGGCCGGCTGGTTTTCGATCTCGATCCGGCGCCCGACGTTGCCTTTGATCGCGTGATCGCCGCAGCAAAGGAGATGCGCCAGCGGCTGGAGGCTCTCGGGCTTGCCACCTTTTGCAAAACGACGGGCGGCAAGGGATTGCACGTGGTCACGCCGATCAGCGTGCAAGACCGGGATGCGCTGGGCTGGGATGAAGCCAAGGCGTTTGCCGAGGCGGTCTGCGCGGCAATGGCCGCCGACAGCCCCAGCCGGTACCTGCTCAACATGTCGAAGAAGTTGCGGGCCGGACGCATCCTGCTCGATTACTTGCGCAATGACCGCATGGCGACGGCGGTCGCGCCGTTGTCGCCGCGCATGCGGGCGGGTGCGCCGGTCTCGATGCCGATCCCCTGGAGCCAAGTGCGCGCAGGACTTGAGCCGCAGCGCTTTACCATAGTGACGGCGCCAGCCCTATTGCTCAAAAACAAACCATGGGCCGACTATGCCGGCGCCGGTGCGCCGCTCAAGGCCGCGATCCGCAGGCTGGTCGGCGTCGCCAAGGGCCGATGAGCGCCGCACGCCATGCCGGCGGCAATGGCGAGGCAAGGCTGCTGGACGGACAAGCGCCGGCGGTGGGTGGAGGTGCCCCTGCCTCTAGCGTACGGGCAGGGCGACGATTTCCGGCTCGAGCGATGTCGGCGAGGCGGCGAGGCGGGCCAGCGTAGTCGGCAGCCGGAAGCGGCGTGGGCCCGCACTTCCCGGATTCAAATAAAGGACACCGGCTCGCGTCGCCATTGAGGGTTTGTGCGAATGCCCGGACACCACCGCCGCCAGGCCCGCCTGAGCGGGATCGATGGCGAGGTGAGACAGGTCGTGCAGCACCAAGATTTTGCGAGCGCCGGCGGTAACGATGACGCTTTCCGGCAAGGCGTCGGCCCAAGGCGCGGTATCGATGTTGCCACGCACGGCAATGACGGGGGAAATTTCGCGCAGTTGCGCGAGAACCGCGGCCTTTCCGACATCGCCGGCGTGGATGATCATTGCCGTGCCGCGCAGGGCCTCGATCGCCTCGGGGCGCAGGAGACCATGCGTATCGGAGATGACGCCGACCAGCATAAGACCTCACTTTGCGCCCTGCGCCGCCAATGCCTGCAATCGCTCGGCGAGCTTGTTGAGTTGCCACTCTCGGGCTAGCAACGAGGCCTTGGCCCAAGTGGCCTTTTGATTGCGCAGCGGCGGCAAGGGTGCCGTCTTGTCCATGGTCGCGATTGCGCGATAGAGGCGAAGCCTCTCGGCCTGGGCTGCGAACCGTCCCGCGGCAAGGATCTTCTCGAGGCTACCATACTTGCGCAAAAGCTGGGCCGCGCCGACGGCGCCGATGCCCACTGCCCCGGGTATCCGATCCGAGGCATCACCTCTGAGCGCGATAAAGTCGGGCACCTGTTTGGCTTCGATCCCGTAACGCCGGTGAACCTCGGCAGGACCGATGCGAGCCATTTCGCCGGCGCGAATCGGCTGCAGGATGGTCGTGCGTTCGGAGGCGAGTTGATAGGCATCCCGATCGCCGCTGGCCACCAGCGCGGTGCCGCCGAGCTTTTCCTCACGGGCTGCGGCCGCGGCCAGGAAATCGTCCGCTTCATAGCCCCCGGCCTTTGCGCAGGCAAAGCCGCACGAGGTCACAAACTCCGGGAGCAGCTCCAGCTGGTCGGTCAGTTCGTCGTCGAAGGTGCGGCCCGACTGATAGTCGGCGAGCGCCTCGTGCCGATAGGTGGGCTCATCGAGCGTGTCCCAGCCGACCAGCACGGCTCGCGGAGCCTCGGTCTGGTAAAGGCGCAGCAAAAAGTTGGCAAAACCCAGGATCGCCCCGCCGCCCTTGTTGCCCCGCCGCCGGATCGACTTCGGCAAGGCATGGTAGGCGCGATGCGCAAAGGAGTCCCCGTCGACAATGAGGAGCGGTCGCCGCATGCCTCACCCTTCAGCAAGTCAAAGGCATTGGCAAGCCAACGCCCGGAAGATCAGCAAGGTTGCGATGGTTTTGTAAAGCCCCAACTCCCCGGCCGCGAACATCCTGTGCGCCGCCGGGGCCGGCGATCGGCCGCGGACCGGACCCGACCTCGACGCACATGCTTAGCGCCGGCGTCCCTTCTTCTCGCTTTCCCGCGTCACGTCCTCGGCCGCCTTGTCGTCCCGGAGGCCGAGGAAAACGGGATGGCGCATCTCGCCGGCCGAGGTCCATTCGGTGAACCGGACTTCGGCAACGAGCTTGGGCTTCACCCAGGTCGTGACGGCTTCGTCTTTCACCCGCACGCCAAAGGGAGAGCTCGAGGCTCGCAGCGATGAGAGCTTGGCGTGCAACGCCTTGAGGGTCGCGTGGGAAAAGCCGGTTCCGACGTGGCCGACATAACGCCACGCCTTGCCTTCCCTGACCGCAAGCACCAGGGCGCCAAAATGGGGGCGGGATCGGCGCGGCGCGGTGAAGCCCGCGATCACCACCTCCTGGCGCCGCGCGGTTTTGATCTTGAGCCACTCGCTCGTGCGCGTCCCCGAAAAATATTTGCTGCTTTTGTGCTTGGCCATAATGCCTTCAAGGCCCTGCTCCAGCGCCTGCTTGAAGAATTTCGATCCGTGCTCGGCGCGGTGGGGGCTGAAGGCCAGCAGGGGGTGCTTCGGCAGCTGCCGGCGCAGGCGATCTTTGCGTTCGACCAGCGTCAGGTCACGCAAATCCTCGCCCTGCAGGAACATCAGGTCGAAAATAAAGTAGCGCAAAGTGGCTTCGGCGCGCAGCGCATTCTGCAGCAGTTGGAAGTGAGAGATGCCGCGCCGATCAAGGGCGACCAGCTCACCATCCAACACCGCGTCGACTTTCAGGCGCTCCAACGCTTGCGCCACGCCGCGATAACTATCGCTGATGATCTTGCCGTTTCGCGAATAGAGCGTGACCTTGCCGCCTTCGACACAAGCAACCATGCGAAAGCCGTCCCATTTGGTCTCGAACACCCAATCGGGATCGTCGAAGGGAGCATCCGTAAGCGTGGCGAGCATCGGCTGAAGGCGCTTTGGAAGCTTCGAAACGCGGGGCATGACTTCAGCTGTCCGCAGTGCCTAAGACGGTTCTGAAGGTTATGGAATAGCGCAAGGCCGCAACCGCCGGAATGCTGTGCTCCCACTCCTTGCGCGCCGGCCCGGCAAGCACGTAGATCGATCGGGGCGCGATGGTGAGTTCCGCGCGCTCCCAGCTTGCCGTAATTTTGCGCCGCAAGCGAAAACGGCAGGGCGACAGCAGCGACAGGCCGATTACGACCCCGAACATGGAGCGATCCTTGTGCCAGCCGATGGCGGCACCCGGCCGGTACTCCGTCACCAGCACTTGCTGCAGGTCGGCCGGGCCGATTTGCGCGAAGGCCGCGACTTGGTCGCGAATGGGAGCGAGAAAAGCAGGCAGCTTGCTCTGCGTTTTTTGCAAGCCACCGCCGTTGAAGTCGTAGCGCCAGCCGAACCAAACGACGCGGCGTTTGGCCTGGAAGCCGTGAAACTCGAATTCCTTGAAAGTCAGGGCGCTCAATTGCTGCAACAGCGCGCCCTCGCTTTGAGGCGCGATGAAGTCCGCCTGGTAGCTAAAACCGCTCGGCAGCGCCGCCGTTGCCGGAAACAGCCGGGCTTGCTCGTCGGTGCGGCGCAACCTTTTTGGCACCCTTGCGAAACCTTACCTCAGCATTTGCCGGTTGCTGGCCCAAGTTCCCGTCGGCTCGGCAACCTCCCGACGGTGCAAAGAGTTCCGTTTTTCGCCCGCACGACCCCGGGATCGTCGATCCGACGGGCCCGCGGCGGCGCAGGTCGTCCACCGCCTCGGCCCGGAAACGCTGCCCGCCACCCATCGCCAAGGCCCGAACGCGACAAGGCTTTCAGGCCTGCATCACTCCAGCAGGAGGAGGTCGACACGGCCCAGGGTGCCAAAGTCCGCCAGTACGGCGTCACCGGGCTTGACGTCGTCGAGGCCGGTGCAGGTTCCCGTCGAGACGATGTCACCCGGCTTGAGCCCACGGCCCAGCCGCGACTGCTGGTTTGCAAGCCACACCATCACCTTCATGGGATCGCCAAGCGCGCGGGCCCCCTCGCCGCGACCACGGATCTGGCCGTTGATGTGCATGGCGACCGGCTGCCGTTTAAGGTCGAGCCCCCGCCAGTCTGCCGTCCAGGAACCGGTAATGAGTGCGACGTTGGCGCCGCCGTCTGCAGTCACTAGGTTGCGCCCCTTGCCCGCCAGCCCGCCAGCAAGTCGGGTACCAACAATCTCGATTGCACCCGCGATGGCGTCGATGGCTTGGGCAACGTCCGCCTCGGTGTAGGTTGCCTCGCGCGGTGGCAGTGCCCTCCCCAGGCGAAACGCGAACTCGCCTTCCACGGCCGGCGTGTGGCCTGCGACGATTGCCACCCTGGCCGGCGTCGTATGCAAGTAGGGAGCAAGGATGGGGCCCGACCCCGGTCCGGAGGTGCCAAGCAGCCGCTGTGCCTCCTTGCTGGTAGAGCCGACCTTGAAGCCCCGCAACTCCTGGCCCGAAAGCCGCACGATCTCAGCTTGGATGGCGTAAGCCTCCTCGCTGGTCGCCGGTTCCACCACTTCCTCGGCCAGAACGAGCAGGCCTTGCTGCCGCGCCCGCCAAAGCCGCTCGGCAAAATTCGCCATTGCATCGGGTTCCTTCAAGGCAGGCATGCGCCGCGCCAGTCTTGCACGCTTTGGCAGCCGACCGACACCGGAAAGGAGGCGTCATGGGGCCCATGGGGTCGGTGCCATGGGCGGCCTGCCGCGGCGTCGAGGCCCGGTGTCGCGACGCTACCGTCCGTCATGCTGCGGGCTGGGACGGCATCGTTGGCGTCGCCAGCCCGAAGCAGACAGATGCGCGCGAGGGGAGGGCACGCGCGCGTGCCCCGCAGAGTTGCGTGGCGCCCTGCCAGCGGCCCGCTCGCAAAGGCAATCGGCTTGCAAGGCCAAGGGCGCAACGGCGGGCCAAGGGCGCAACGGCGGGCCGCCCGGTGGCGCCCAGCGCATGGTGGCGCGGGAAGGCGTGGCCCTGGCCGGGGCAAGTTGGGCATCTAAGTTGTGGGCCCCGCCGCCCTATCTCAGAGCCTTGTGATCAGGCTCACTGTAGAAAGGGAAGCGCCACCAAACCGCAGGCACAGAGAATACCGATGATGGTCCAGACCACGTTGGTCCAAGGGGCATCGCTGCCGTAATTCGGTCGCGGTTCGTATCGGCTAGGCATTGCTGGGCTCCCGCCTGCTGCCTAGGCTCTATAAGCCGCGCGCCACTTTGGCGTCTATGCAGCATTCTCCTGAGGTCGGTGGGCAACGAACCACTAGCTGATCGATCGGTGCCGGCTCGCACGCCTCGAAGTCTCTGGGCGTCGGGCTTGTCGATTTGATCAAAGGGCGGCGCGCGCGGGGCCCGGCACGGGTCGGATCGAGCGGCCTTGATCGGTTCGCGGCCCGAAGGCCGCACATCCTTGCGGCCTTCGTTGGGCTTAATGCCGGGCACGGCGGGGCGGCGGCGCGCGCCGCCTCAGGCTGCGCCCGGCCTGACGCCAGATTTCACTGCAAGCTTCCGGCCACCTTGGCGATGCCGGCATTGGCGCAGACTTCATCCTTCTCCCCGCCCGGAGCGCCCGAAACCCCGACGGCACCGATCACTTCATTGCCGACCTTGATCGGAACGCCGCCGCCAACCGCAACGACGTTGGGGATTTGCTTCAGATAGGCATTCTCCGGTTTGTCCGTCAGAGTCTTGAACTCCAGCGATGTTTGACCGCGTGTGCGGGCCGTATAGGCCTTAAGACGTCCGAACTCCATGGTGTGGGGGTTGGTGCCATCGCCACGAAGCGACGCCGCAACATTGCCCGCCTTGTCGACGACGACAACGGATACTCGATAGCCATCCTTCGTGCACTGCTCGAGCGTGCCTTCAATGATCATTAACGCCATCTTCATGGAAACGTTTTTCTCAACTTGCGGCGCCTGTGCCTGGCTTGAGGTCGCAAGGGCCGACGACAGCAAGGCCGTCGCAAGAAGTTTGCTGGCAAATGACATGACATTTCTCCACTTGTGGGGAGCGCAGTCTGGCTAGGGAGCGCATTCTAGCGACCTTGCCGGAAAATCGCAGCGGAATGTTGCCCGCCAGGCAACGCGCAAATGACCGCTACCAAAGATTTGGCGCGTTGGGATCGATCGATGCCCCAGAAGACTCCAGAAATGTCGTCGCCTGCGGCACGCCTGCGCCGCGCGGACACCGCGCTCGACCGGCGCGCAAGTGTGGAGCGCGATTATGCCTCGACCGCATGCCGGCCGTGTGGGCGCGCGCTTTGCAAGCTCTCGAGCGCGCAATCTATCCAGACCCTGGGCGGCAACCGAGCGCGCCCGCCTCAGACCTCAGCGAGCAATCTACGGGTGGCGGCCATGACCAGACCTGCTCTCTCCTCGGGGGAGAGATGGCCGTGCGCACGGCTCGGTGCCTCAATGGCGATCGGCGTTGTCGGCGCAAACGCAGCTAGGAAATCCTTGAGCCACAGCCCTCCCTCCCCGGGATAGAGGCGGCCGCCGCGGGCCTCGTTGCGCAATTCGCCGGCAGCGGGGGGTGTTTTCGGTGCATCGCACAGGTGCAGGTAGGAAAACAGCTCTGCATCGTAATCCCCAATGTCGATCGGACTAGCATTGGAGCGGCTAAGATGAAGCGCGTCGACCAGCAATCCCGCGTTGGCGGGAGTGACCGCACGCAGCAGGCGATGCGCCTCGCGCAGGCTTGCGCACGCCGCATAGGGGATGAACTCGAGCATGACCCGCAAGCCCCGGACGTGGGCGGCCTCGCACAGAACCCCGAAGTTGTCGCACAAGCGATGCCAATCGGGGTCGTGCCCCACTGTCAGGACGTGGCGCGCGCCGAGGTCGGCACCGAGATCGAGGGCAGGAAGGAGCGCGCCAACATCCGTGGCCGGCGTCAGCCAAACGGCTTCGACATCGAGAATGCCAACGCCGGTAGCGCGCAGGTTGTCTTTGATCCGCCGTTGCAACGGCAGATCACCGAGTACGGGAATGATCGTGTCGGTCGGCAGCGGCGGCACAATTCGCAAACCGATGGCATCGAACCCTGCGCTTGCCGCCGAACCGATCAGGGTAACGGGATCGGCATCGAGGATGGTCAGATGGGCAAGGGATATGAGGGGTGGCATGACCTTGTCGCCCGCGCCTCAGGCCGCTTCGTTCGCGCTTGCCGGCGGCACGCGGCGCGCCGGTGCAATGCGACCCTTTGGCTCCTTCCCACCGTTGCGCCTCACGTCCGCATCTCCACTGGCAATGTGCCGCTCATTCCCCAGCCGCTCCGCTAGCGCGGATCCAACGGGAACGGTTGCGCCGCGCCCAGCGTCGAGGCCGCGCTCGAGCCTTCGCCCGCACGGCCGCAGGCGTTGCACAAGCCGCCGCGGCGGCAAGGACCGTCTCCTCAATCGGTTCCGATCATCACGTCGGAGGCCTTGATGACCGCGTAGGCCTCCTTGCCCGGTGCAAGCTTCAGGTCGTCGACGGCCGCATTGGTGATGGAGGCCGTGACAACGGTGCCGCCGACGTCGATTTTGACGTGGGCGGTCGTGGCCCCCTTCGTCACTTCAACGATCTTTCCCTTGAGGGCATTGCGGGCGCTGATCTTCATTTCATCGCTCCTGTTTGCGTGGCGTTGCCGGTGTCAGCAAGGTATCAAGCTGGGTCTCGGTGAGGTTGACCTGATAAAAGAGCCGGTAAAATTCTCGTGTGGTGTTGCGTAAGTCTTCCGGAAACTGCTGAGGATAAAGAATTGACATTAGCCAGCGCACGCCGATCAGGCGATTGACCCCGGGCGGGGCGTCGAACCAGCCATAGGGCAGGTTGGGCGCCATGTAGATGCGGTTCTCGCGCACCGCCTTCACCGAGCTCCACAGCGGATCGCTCCGAACCGAGGCATAGAAAGCCGGGTCGAGCACCAGGATCACATCGGGATTCCACGCCAGGACCTGCTCGATCGAAAGCTTGCTGAGGCTCCCCGTCCCGGCCGCGGCCGCCACGTTGATTGCGCCTACGTGTTCGAGGACCTCCATGTTGATTGAACCGCCGAGCCCGGACTCAAGGCCGTTGACGCCCCGCCCGTAGTAGACCCGCGGCCGTTGCTTCTCGGGAATTGAGGCGATGCGCTGCTTGAGCCGGGTCAGGGTTTCCTCGGCGTAGTCGGCGAGCTGTTCGGCACGACCCTTGGCATCGAGCAATTCACCCAGCAATCGATAGATTTCGGGCGTTTTCTCCAACCTGCCGTCAAGCAGGAGATAAGGGATCTTGGTTTGCTCTTGCACATTGTTGGCCAGCGAGACGTAGGTGCCGCCGGTGCTGCCGCTGTCAATGATCAGGTCGGGCTGAAACTTGAGCACGTTTTCGAGATTGGCCGTGCCACCGCGGCCGGTCAGTCGGCCGTACTCGGGCAGTTCGCGTACGCTCTCCTTGAGATAGGCCCTCTCGGTCGGACTGGGCGTGCGCACCCACCCGGTCATCTTTTCCGGAGCCAGGGTGTAGAGCAGGATCGACGCGGGCGGTCCGGCCGCCAGCACCCGCGATATGCGAGCGGGTATTTCGACCCGTCGACCGGCCGAGTCGGTAACGGTGTGCGTGGAGCCTTGCGCCCAGGCTCCGGCCGCAAAGGCGACAATAACAGCAAAAACCAGGCCCGCTCGCGGGATCATCGTCTTCACCCGACGCCTCCTTTCGCCGGCACCACCTCGGTCCGGGCACCACTAGCCCAGGATTGTGCCTTTCCAGCAGGCGATCGGTCAAACGGCGTGGGCTAAGCCAAATCACAAGGATCGCAACACCTCAGGCCTGCGGCCCTGGTCGGCACTCCTGTGCGAGCGCCAAGCCTCGGCGGCCGCGGCAAAGCGCTGTCAACGGCTGGCGCGATGCGGGGCGCGCCTGCAGCCAAGCAAACCCGCCGCTAGTTGCGGTTGAATAGACCGAGGGCCGCCTCCAGCATGCCATTATTTCGGGGCCCGAGTGCCGGCCTTGCTGCCGCACCCTGCGCGCGCCAATCAGGCGGGTGCGGGCGATCAGCGCGCGATCGACGTCGTGTTGAGCGATGCGGGGCTCGCATTTGCCATGCCGTGCAAGGCAATAGCGCAGGTCGGTCCAGAGCGGACGGCGCCTGCGCACGCCTGATGGGGACGCGGGACGTGCTCGCCGTGGGCGCAGCCTGACCGGCGCTGGGTGGTCCGCTGCCGGCCAAAAGGCTTCCGGGTGTACCGATCCGCCGCGGTGCACGGCGGGGATACCTTTGCCTCACTGCGAGGTCTCGCCCGCCTCGAGCTCAGGGGCCTCCTGCTTGGCGTCGTGCCCGCCTGGCCTTGCCTGCGGTTGAAAGCCCTCGCGCGTGGCCCAGATCATGCCTGGGGCGGGTGACAGTCCAAAACTACACGCTTGCGCTACGGCTATTCGGAAGGAGGTAATCTTGGTTGGCATGGGAATTCTTGGCTGCGATCAGGAAGAGCCGCCCGGCGGCTCCTCGTCGTTGTTCGTTGTGGTCAGGAGGAGCCGCCCGGCGGCCCCTCGCGCATCGATGCCGCGCCTAGTATGCCGCGCGGTCCTGCTGCTCGTAGAAGGTCTTGGCGTCGAACGCATTTGCGCTCGAAGCAACGCCGGTCAGTAGCGACAGGGTGACGAGAATGGCAGCAACGCTCTTCATGGCGATCTCCTTGTGAACTTTAATGGCTGGGCGCCTCGGCGCCTTGCTCATGGCGTTGATGTAGGGACTGAGTTATCATGCGTCCAATGCAAATGGTGGATATCCAAAATGCACCTGACGCATGTGCGCAAGTCGGACCTGAACCTGCTGCCGGCGCTGGCGGTCCTGCTAGAGGAGCGCAGCATTTCAAGGGCGGCCGCGCGCCACCACCTCAGTCAACCCGCAATGAGCCGAGTGCTGCAGCGGCTGCGTGAGACCTTTGGCGACGAATTGCTCGTTCGCACCGCGAATGGCTACGAACTCACCGCCCGGGCGCGTCGGTTGCAGCAGGATCTGCAATCCCTCCTGCCCGAAGTCGACCGCATGCTGCGGGGCGAAAGATTCAACCCGCTGACGGCGGAGGACACCTTCCGCGTCTGCGGGCCAGACTCGGCCTCAATATTGATCGCCTCGCGTTTGCCGGGTCGTCTCAAAGCGATGGCACCGGCTACACAGTTGGAGCTCGTTGCCTGGCATGACAAAGCCTTCGAGGATGTCACGCACGGTCGGGTCGATCTTTTGCTCTGGGCCGATCAGGTCCCCCCGCCCCTGCTTTCCCGCGAACTCGTCGAGGACGACATCATATGCGTGCTCTGTGAGCGACATCCAAACGGCCGCCGGCCGCTGACCAAAGAGGCGTACCTGCGCTATCCCCACGTCCTGCTGACGCTCTTCAGTCCTTGGGGCTCCGTTGTCGACCGCGTGCTGGCCAAAAACAATCAACAGCGGCGCATCGGTCTGCGGGTCCCCTACTTCGGGGCCGCAGTGCTGGCCGTTCCGGGCACCGACTTGATCGCCACGCTGCCACGGCGCTCCGCCGAGATCTATGCCGGCTCGGCCCCGGTTCGAATTGTGCCGTTCCCATTCAAAATTGCGCGGCTGCGCTACCTCATTGCCTGGCACCCAAGCACGAACGAGGAGCCCGCACTTGTTTGGTTTCGCGAGCAGCTTGTCGAGGTCTTCACCAAGTAGCCGTGATACTGCGAAGGCGGGCCGCGATCGGTGGCGCAAGCCCCGCAAACTAAGCTCCCAAGCAAGGCCGTCGGCGAGCCATTGCCAGGCCTTGGCCTTGTTCACCTTAACTCGGTCCCCTATTCTCCCAAGCCGCCGCCACTGCCGCCCGATGCCCGCAGCCAGCCGTGAAGGCGTCGGCCTGACGCTGATCGATGTATGACGGTCGGGCGATCGGCGATGGCATCGATGGGAGGGAGACCCAAGCGATGGATTTGGTTCTCGACGACAAGCTGCGGATTGGCCTTATCACCATTCACCGTCGTACCGAACCAGCGACCGGGAGCTGGCTGCCGAGTATCGATGAGCTGCGCGCTCTGGTCGAATTGGTCGACGCCTCCGGCTACGACTCGCTTTGGTGCGGGGACCACATCTCCTTTCCGATGGCCATCCTTGATCCCTTCCTGCAGCTGGCGCAGGCGGCGATGGTGAGTAGGCGGCTGACGTTCGGCACTTCGGTATATCTGCTGCCGCTGCGTCATCCGGTGCCGGTGGCCAAGCAGGTTGCAACGCTCGACCATCTGACCGAAGGGCGTTTCATCTTCGGCGTCGGCGTAGGTGGCGAGTTCGCACGGGAGTATGAGGCGTGCGGGGTGCCAATCAAAGAGCGAGGTGCACGGCTTGGGGAGGCCATCTTGCTGTTGCGCCAGCTGTGGAGCGGCAATCCCGTGACGTATGCGGGCCGGTTTTATCAGGCCTTCAACCAGGTGCCGCTGCAGCCACCGGCCCGGCAGCTTGGCGGGCCACCGATCTGGTGCGGTGGACGCTCGGACGCGGCGCTCGCCCGCGCCGGACATCTCGCCGACGGTTGGATCGCCTACGTTGTGACGCCCGAGATGTACAAGTCGGGCCTCGACAAGATTGCGGCCTCCGCCAAGTCGGCGGGACGCACCGGCCTAAAGTTCGGCACCGGACATCTGCTGTTTACGCGGCTCGACGATACCTATGAGAAGGCCCTCGATGCGGCCACGGTGGCATTGAGCCACCGCTATGCCATGGACTTCCGCAAGGCCGCCGAGCGTTACGCCGCGCTCGGGTCCCCCCGGCAGATCGCCGACCGCATGCGCGCCTTCCACGCCGCGGGCGTTCGCCACATCACGCTTGATCTCGTTGGCCCGTATGAAGAGCGCAACCATCAGATCGAACGCATCGCCCGTGAGGTATTTCCGCTGCTCAAGGATTTGCGCTAATCCGGCTGTTGTTTGATCCGCGTCCGTGCAGACGACCGCATTGCCATGAAAGTTGCGCGAATTTTGTGGTGGGCGCCAAGTGGAACCGACCGCACGCGCATCCCCGTCTTAAAGCTTTACCACTCGAGTATTGCCTCGCACCGGCGCCACCGCCACACTAGCAGCCCTTCACACCCCGAGTTGTGCCATGTCCACTGCCGAGCTGCATGATCTGACTTTGGCCGAGGCCGCCCGCTTGATTTCAGTCCGCAAGCTGTCGGCGGTCGAGTACACCGAATGCCTGCTTGAGCGCACGGCGGCGCTCGAGCCCCAGCTCAATGCCTTCATTACGCGCACGCCGGAGGTTGCCATGGCGGCGGCTCGGAGCGCCGACGCCGAGATCATGCACGGCAATTTGCGCGGACCGCTGCACGGCATGCCAGTCGCCCTCAAGGATATCTACGACACCGCCGGCATCCTGACGTCTGGGCATTCACGCACCTGTATTGACCGGGTGCCCGACAAGGACGCGACCTGTGTCGTCCGCCTAAAGGCCGCCGGGGGCGTGCTGACGGGCAAGCTTGCGACGCACGAGTTTGCGCACGGCGGTCCGTCGTTCGATCTGCCATGGCCGCCGGCGCGCAATCCCTGGCATACGGCGCACTTCACCGGCGGTTCCTCGTCAGGCTCGGGCGCCGCAGTCGCTGCCCGCCTGGTGCCGGCCAGCCTCGGCTCCGATACCGGCGGCTCGATCCGCGGCCCGGCCGGCCTGTGCGGTATCGCCGGACTTAAGCCCACATATGGGCTCGTCAGCCGCGCCGGGGTGCTTCCAAACTCCTACTCGTACGATCATTGCGGGCCGCTGGCGCGGACGTCGCAAGACTGCGCCTTGCTGCTAAATGCAATCGCCGGCCACGATCCAGACGACCCGGCTTCGGCCTCGCGGCCGGTCGAGGATTTCGTCAAGGGCATCGACGGCGGTATCGAGGGATTGCGGATCGGCGTCATCAGGCACTTCTGGGAGAAGGATCTCAGCGTCAACGCCGAGCTGTCGGCCGCGCTCGAGCAGGCGCTGGAGGTCCTGCGCAAACTTGGGGCTTGCACCGAAGACGTGACGATGCGGCCGCTGCAGACCTACTCCGACGTCAAGATTGTGATGGCCGAGACGGAGCTATTTTCGCTGCATCTGCCGGAGCTGATCGCGCGGGCTGGCAGCTTCGGGCAAGACTTCCGCGCCCGTAGTCTTGCCGCCTGCCTGTTCAGCGCCGAGGACTATGTGCGGGCAAGCCGCGAGCGCCGCGCCATGATCGAGGAGATGCAGCCGATCTATCGCCGCTTCGATCTGCTGCTGACCGCGAACGGCTCTCCGGCGCCACGGCTCGATGCGCACGATCCGCTCTCCTTCTGGCAACGGCCCAACTTTACTTCGCCGTTCAACTGCACCGGCGGCCCGGCGCTTGCACTGCCGTGCGGCTTCTCCAACGACGGATTGCCGCTGTCGCTGCAGATCGCCGGCCGGCCGCACCAGGATGCCCTGGTCCTGCGCGCCGGCCATGCCTATGAAATGGCGACAGGCTATTTCAGGCGCCAGCCGCAACTAAAGCCCGGCGCGGCCGCGGCGGCGCTAACTCCCAAGCCCTGGCGGCCGGACACGCGCCAGGTTGAACCCGCCGCACGGGCGTTTGCAGAGAATGCAGCCGTGCGAGCAGGCCTGCGGTTGGCGCCGGAGCACATGGAGGAGCTGATCGCGGTTGCGCCGTGGGCGATGGCGATGGCCAAACGCCTGCGCCGGGAGCACCGTCGCTCGGCTGAGGTTTCATCGATTTTCGATCCGACGCGCTGAGGTCGAGCCGCGTCGGCCGTGGGCGAAAATCTGGGCCAAAAGCTTGGCGGTGGCGATCCCCGCTGCACGGCACGAGCCGAGCCGCACCCCCCATCCGCCTCACCCGCGACCTATGCGTTTCAGCCAGCGCTATGGGCGCGCGGCTCCGCGCGCCCATAGCAGGGCGGGCCTCGCACAACACCCATAAATGTCAGCGGCCGAGTACCGTCATGCTCACTCGCGCGATACCGCTTGCGGTCAAGCCGATGATATCGGCAGCCGCCTTGGAGAGATCCAAGATGCGACCGGCGATGAAGGGACCGCGATCATTTATGCGCACCTCGACAGTCCGGCCGCTGCCCAAATGCGTAACGCGAACGCGGGTACCGAACGGCAGCGTCGGATGCGCGGCCGTCATGGCACCGGGATTGAAGCGGCCACCGGAAGCAACGAACTGCCCATGCTTGTAGTAGGATGCCGTGCCGACCTGGCCCGCGGCCGCGTGCGGCCCGCGATGCCGGCGATGGGTGCGAGGCAAGTTGGCGTGGCGCTGACCAGCTACAACTTTGCTCTTTGCCGTGACCCCTCCCGCAACCGCGTCGGGCGCAGCATAAGCAAATACCAGGAGCGGTAGTAGCGCTGGAAGCAAAACGAAGGATTTCATTTCATGCCTTTCATGTGGTCGGCACAATCGGTCGAGCGACCCGTCAGCGAGGCTTGACGGATGAAGTGCTCTTCACCGCTGTGTTTGGCTTAAACTCAACCGCTGGGCAGCATGCCTCGGCGCGAGGAGGTGTGCTGGAGCAGGGTATGCTCCGTGTCGAAACAGCGAAGGTAGACATCGAGTTCCGGCTCGATCGCACTTTGTTATCAACAAATTGCGGCCGCCTGGTTACGCCCGGGACCGTCTCCCCCAGAACGGGGACGGGAGCAGAGTCGCAATTAACCCTAGCCCGTCTGCTCATCGCTCCGGTCGTCGGAAGTTTGACAGCACCAAATCTTTCCGCCTGCCGTCACGGTTACGATCACGGTGCACGCAAATATATTCTGCGCGTCGCGGGAGCGACGCCGCGGTCGACCGCAAATATCTTTCGCGCAGTTGCCGGATACCGCCGGCGGAGGTCGCGATTGGCCGACAGCTGGGGCTGGCGTGGCAATGCCTCCCCGAATCCTTGCCTCAGCTGCCAAAACCCCGCCGTGCTCAAGATCAACGGGCCGACGCTCACTTTTGCGCATTGCCGGCATCACGCTCGGTTTGCCGCAGGAATAGCGGCGCCGCGCCACCCGATCGGCTGCGCTCCACCACCAAAGCGCGGGTTCCACCGCAAGCCAATGGCTGGCATTGCGGACGCCGACACGTCGGCCGTTTTCGCTGCCAGCGTGTCTTTGCGCAGCAGCGCAACTGCTAATTCGCCGTGGCGCCCGCGGCTTTGAGGACCGGCATCCAGCGCGCCACCTCACTCGCGACCAACTTCTGCAGCGCTTCGGGCGACCTACTGTCCCGGTCCGGAATGTTACTGCCGAGCTCCAGTAGGCGTTTGCGCGTGGCCTCGTTGTCTAGGGCCTTGACCAGGGCGCCGTTGAGTCGTGCAACTACCTCGGCCGGGGTGTCCTTGGGCGGAATTGGGCGGCGGCCGGAATGACGCCGCCGATAATGGCCGCGAGCGCCAGAACAATGAGGCGTGACATCAGTTTCCTTTGTGAGTGCTTGGGCGGACCCCGCGCGCCGCAATTCGCGTATTTGGCAGTTACTAGCACCAACGCGTCAGTTCGGTGTCCGCGACAAAGTATCCTGAACGCGTCGGCCGGGACATTCGCTGCCGATCGGGCGGGCCCTTGCGGTCGGTTTGCGCGCTTGGTGCAGAGGCGAGCCCCATCATTCAGGCCCGGGAAGAGCTCTCAGCACCTCCGCGGGCATCGATAGTACGTTGGGGGTCTGCCACGCTGTTGAGACACGCACCGCACCAAAGTTGAACCTGAGGGTCTGCGTCAGTATTAAGCTGACGACCGCAACCACCCGACCCTGGCAGTCCAACACCGGGGCTCCGGAAGCGCCGTGATCGAGCACGAGGCGATCATTGCCCTCATAGATTTCCATCAGTGCGGCGCCGGGGAAATTCCGCCCGACCTCATAGGCGACGAACCGACCACCGGCGAAGCGAAGGTGACTGTTGGGATAGGCAAGTGCAACGACGGGTTCGTCCGGCTGCAGCGGCTCCCTCCTGACCGAGAGCGTGATGGCGCCAGAAAGCGGGACCTTTATTTCCAGCAAGGCCATCTTTTCAAAGATCGGACCAACTAGGCGATGAATGCGGGTTGCGACCATCGTCTTGCTTTTGCCATCCCAAACCTCAATTTCCTTCCAGTTCGCTGATGCAAGCCCCACGGCCTCGGCAACATGTGCGGCGGTCACCAGTAGCCGTGCTGAGAGAAACCAGCCCGTTCCAGCTATTCCGACTACGCCCGGTGCCCATTTCCGCTGCTCCACCTCAAAATCCCGCGAAGTGCTGCGGTTGTTTTGACGAGCGTCGATGGATCGATGCAGGCAGTCGCTGAGCACGGCACTATCGCGAGCTGGACAGCGATGAGCAGGCGACGCAGCGCGCCGATCAGCGATCCATCTCGCTACGCCTTCCGCGCTCGCGAGCCGCGACATCCAAAGAAAATCCACATCTGCGGTGCAGCCAAAATGTGCTGAAACACCCCGCTAGTACCCGGTATCCGAAGTGAGTGAGTCATTTCCGCACTATCGTCAACAGTGGGTCCGTGATTCAACATCGGGATGATTCCTGATGCAATCGAGGTCCAGCTGACCCGAAAAGAGCGCGCGGAGCTTGAGGCTCGGCTGCGCGCAGCAACCACGGAGCAGCGTCAGCTGCTGAGGATAAAAATTGTGCTGGAGGCGGCTGACGGGTTTGGGACGCGGGAAATCGCGCGAGCGCTCGAGACTACGCCCACGACGGTGAGCCTGTGGCGGGGTCGTTATGCTCGCGAAGGACTAGAGGGGCTTGAAGATCTGCCGCGTTCCGGCGCCCCGCCCATCTACGGTGCAGCGACCGACCAGCGCATTCGTGCGGTCCTCGACCAGGCGCCACCCAAGGGTTTTGCACGCTGGAACGGGCCATTGATCGCCGATGCGCTCGGCGATGTCGATGTGCAATATGTATGGCGTTCTCTGCGCAAGCAGAAAATCGATCTGGGTGGCCGCAAGAGCTGGTGCGAGAGCAAGGATCTGCAATTCGCGACCAAAGCAGCCGATGTAGTCGGCCTCTACATGGCGCCGCCTAAGAATGCCATTGTTCTCTGTATCGACGAAAAGCCCTCGATCCAGGCGCTCGAACGCGCGCAGGGCTACCTCAAGCTGTCGAACGGACGCACCCTGACGGGACACAGCCACGATTACAAGCGCAACGGCACGACGACGCTGTTTGCCGCCTTCGAGGTGGCAACCGGCAAGGTCAAGGCTGCCCACAAGAAGCGGCGACGCCGCAAGGAGTTTCTTGCCTTCATGGGCGACGTCGTTGCTGAGTATCCGAACCAGCGGCTGGAGGTCATTCTCGACAATCTCAACACCCACAAAAAGAACGACGCTTGGCTGAAGCGCCATCCCAACGTGACCTTTCACTACACGCCGACGCGTGCTTCATGGCTCAACCAAGTCGAGTGCTGGTTCTCAATTTTGCAGGGGCAGTCACTCGCCGGCGCATCATTCAGCTCAGTCGAGCAACTGAAAGAGCATATCGATGCCTTCATCGAGACCTATAACAAGACAGCAGAGCCTTTTGTGTGGACCAAGTCGAAAGTGCACCAGCGCCGCGTCAAAGGCCGCCGTCTCAGCGACTTGTGATTCCGGGTACTAGCTTGGGCGCGATCAAGCCGCATGCCCCCGAGCCTTGTGCGCAATGCCAGGACCGTTCTGCCGCTTGTCATGGTGGCGGCTTAATCGTCGCGCGGCGGCTCTTGTTGCAGCGCGAACCCGGTTTTGTTTGTACAGTGTCGACCCGGAGTTTGACCCGAAGTTCGCAATTCCGGGAGGTTTTAACGTCGGGCTCGGCCGAACATCGAGCGTTGGTACGTCGTCAACGACGGAACGGCGCTGACACCGCGGTTTTGGTCCCTTTCGTCTCGCGGCGGTAATGGAAGCTGACGGCTCGGCGGCCAACAGCGCCGAGATCCAGCGGATCGCTCTCCCGATGCGGCTCCGGCCCCGGCGCGTAGGCCCATGCTATACTTTGCGCCACGGGTGCATTTGTCTTGCCGGTGGCGGCTGTGATCGTGAGCGTCGCCATTTCGTGGCCTAAATTGTCATTGTCCCGGGCGTCACCTTTCAAGCTTTGATCACACCTGCCTGCTGCCTCGGCGCGCGCGATCGAGAAGCATTGCTCGGGTCGCTGGCACTAACCGGGGCGCGGCGCAACCGGTGCTTGGCCGGGTTTAGGCGCTTGCCAGACGTCATTTGGTCGCGCCGGCAAACAGAGGTGGACAGTCTTGCCGAATGCGACACCCTGTGGGACATCCTTGTCCCGGTGCCAGCGCCAGAACTCGGCACCAATGCCCCGGAGGGAAGCTTGAAGGCCCAGGCAGACCAGGCGGAAATGACGAAACCTGCTGCAACCGGTTCGGTCATCTCGGTGCGTGGGCTGTCGCTTAAGTACGGGCGTGGTGCCGCCGGCGTGCTGGCGCTCAGCAACATCTCCTTTTCAATGGCTGAGGGTGAATTCATCGCCGTCGTCGGGCCGTCCGGTTGTGGCAAGTCCACCCTGCTGAAAATCCTGGCCGGCCTGCTGCCGCAGACCGAAGGTGCGGCCGACCTGAATGGCATTCCGATCACGGGCCCCCGGCGTGACATCGGCGTCGTTTTCCAAGCCCCCGTGCTGTTTCCCTGGCGAAGTGTGCTCGGCAACGTCATGCTGCCGGTCGACGTGCAGGGGCTCGACCAGGACAGGATGAAGCGACGCGCGCTCGATCTCATCGGCTTGGTTGGGCTCAATGGCTTTGAGCAGCGCTATCCGCGGGAGCTGTCGGGCGGCATGCAGCAGCGCGTCGGCATCGTGCGCGCGCTCATTCATGACCCGGCAATCTTGCTCATGGACGAGCCCTTCGGCGCGCTTGATGCCATGACGCGCGAGACCATGAACGTGGAATTGCAGCGCATTTGGATGGAACGGCGCAAAACCGTGCTGTTCATCACACATTCGACCGTGGAAGCGGTGTTCCTCGCGGACCGCGTGATCGTGCTGACGCCTCGTCCCGGCCAGATCGGCGACGAGTTCAGCGTCGACCTGCCACGGCCGCGCAAGTTGTCGGTCATGAACACGGAGAGCTTCGGCACCTACGTCCGGCGTGTGCGGGCGGCTCTCAATCCAGGCGGGGGAGGAATGGACTGATGTCGCGCGGACCTTTCTCCTTTGTGCTGCGCCTGCTGTTCATTGCGGCCCTCCTTGGCCTGTGGGAGTGGGCGGTCTTTTACTTTCAGACCCCCGCCTACATCGTGCCGGCACCCTCGCGCATCGCCTACGCCATGTACAATGGCATTATGACCAACCTCTATGTCGGCCATATCGGCGCCACCATCAGCGAAACGCTGTTGGGTTTTGCTTTGGGCTGCGCCCTGGCCTTCATGCTCGGCACCGTCGTCGCCCTGTCGCGTACGGTGGAATACTATCTCTACCCCATCATCATCATGTTTCAGGCGATGCCCAAGGTGGCCCTCGTCCCCCTCATTCTTGTTTGGTTCGGACTGGGTCTTACCTCCAAGGTCATCAGCGCCGCGCTCGTCGCTTTTTTCCCCCTAATGGTCAATACCATCGTCGGGCTGCACTCGGCCGATGAAGATCGGGTGAATTTGATGCGCTCGCTGTCGGCCACACGCTGGCAGATCTTTCGAATGCTGCAACTTCCCAACGCTATGCCCTACATCTTTGCCGGCCTCGAGATTGCGATGATCTTTGCTCTGATCGGCGCCATCGTTGCCGAACTCATCAGCTCCGAAAGGGGGCTCGGCATGCTCATGCAAAGCATGAGTTTTACTATGGATGTTGCGGGGCAGTTTTCGATACTTTTCATCCTATCGGTCCTGGGCCTAATTCTGAACGGCCTCGTCACGTTCGTGCGGCGCAAGGTGCTGTTCTGGGACACCTCGCGTGACGCCGATGCCAATGAGCAAACCTCAACTAGGGGAGAAGTCTTGTGATGCAGCGATTGATCGCCTGTGCGGCCCTTGCGCTTGGTCTGATGGCCGCGGCAAACACCGCAATCGCGCAAGTTCAGACCGTGCGAGTGGGCTGGTGCGCCAAGACCATCAGCTCCGCCGCCGCGCCGTTTGCCATCGCCAGCAAGCTTGGCTGGTTCGAGAAGGACGGCATCAAGGTCGAGCTGGTGCCCCTGCCTGGCTCCACCGACTGCGTCAAGCTGGTCGCCACCAAGGAATTGCAGGCTTCGCTGCCGTCGGTGGAGCCCTTGGCCATCATTCGTCCGCAGGGAGTGAAAGCGAAGTTCTTCTATACCGCCTACCAGGCCAACATCTATGGCATTGCCGTGCCGGCGGACAGCCCGATCAAGTCGGTCCCCGACCTCAAGGGCAAGAAGATTGGGGTAACGTCGATGGCTTCCGCGGGCGTGATCGTGGCGCGCGCCCTCGTAAAGCAAGCTGGCATGAGCCCGGATTCCGATGTCTCCATCGTCGTCGCCGGCGAAGCCGCCCAAACGGCGGCACTGGTTAACTCCAAACAGGTCGACGCCTTGTCGCAGTTCGACACGCAGTACGCGCTCACCAGTAATGCGGGCGCCAAGCTGCGGCTGTTGGATCATCCGGAAATCAAGAAATTTCCCTCCAACGGCTTTGTGGCCTTGGAGGATTATCTCAAGAATAACCACAAGCAAGCGGTGGCGCTGGCGCGCGGTTACGCAAAAGGCACGGTGTTTGCCATCGCAAATCCGGAAGCGGCGATCCGCATCCTATGGGAGGTCTATCCGCAAACCAAGTCGACGGGCAAAGACGAGGCCACCGCCCTGCGTGACGACCTCATTACGCTGGAGGCGCGCGCGCGAAACTGGCGCTATGAGCAAGTCGATGGCAAGCGGTGGGGCGACAACGTGGAGGCCAATTACCAGGCCTACCTGGACTGGTTGCTCGAGCAGGGGATTATCAAGAGCAAGACGGACGCCAAGGACATCGTCACCAACGACTTGCTTGGCGAGGCCATCAATTTCGACGAAAAAGCATTGATCGCTGAGGCCCAGGCCTACAAGGCGAAATAACCTGGCGCGGAAAATAGCCGATTGTGCCTGCCGAATTGAATGGCCGCAGTGCGATCATTTCGGCAGGCTCGGCGGGCGGCGCATCTGGCGCCGGCCAGCATCGCATTTGCAACCCTGGTGCGGGATAGACCGGCCGGCGCAGCGCGCCGATGCGTCCAGCTGTGGATCATCAAGGCCGCGGCCCGAGACAGCGGCCTGGCCTAACGTTTATGCGCCCAGCACGGGTGGCGGCTCGGCAGCGTGGTTGGCCTGCGCGCGCCGCTCGCGAGCCGGATTGCGCCGCGCCGGAGGCCCCTTGAACGCCGCATTCTTGCGGCCAAGTTGCGAGCTTCCATTTCGACGTGCGATCCTGCGCACCGTGGCTAGACGTCAAAGGCAAAAATTTCGTGCCGACCGCGCCAGCGCGGGGCTGGCGAAGAAGAGTTGAGCCCAGCAGCCGAAAGTAAAATGCCATGGATCACCAATCCTTTCGCGAGTGGGCGGTGCGGGCCGCCGAATGGGCGGCGGACTATCGCGCGAGCCTGGCCCAGAGGCCCGTTCGTGCGCAGCTGCCGCCTGGTGACATCGCCGGTCGGCTGCCGCCACAGGCGCCGGAACTGCCGGAACAGCTGCAGGCGATCTTCGCGGATTTTGAGCGCATCATCCTACCCGGCATGACGCATTGGCAGCACCCGCGTTTCTTCGCTTATTTTCCAGCCAACGCGAGTCCGCTCTCGGTCATTGCCGAGATCTTCGTTTCCGCCATCGCCGCCCAGTGTATGCTCTGGCAAACCTCACCGGCCGCGACGGAGCTCGAGACGGTGATGCTGCAGTGGTTGCGGCACGCCGTTGGTTTGCCGGACGACTTCCAAGGGGTCATCCAAGATTCGGCGTCCTCGGCGACCTTGGCGGCGGTGCTCACGATGCGCGAGCGGACGCTGGGCTACGCGGGCAACACCCAGGGGCTGGCTGCGCAGCCCCAGCTGAGACTGTATGCATCGGATCAGACGCATTCCTCGATCGACAAGGCGGCTTGGATCGCCGGCATTGGTCAGGACAATCTCGTCAAGATTGCCACAGCTGGACCGCTACGGGCCATGCGCGCGGAGGCGTTGGCGGCCGCGATTGCCGCCGATCGCGCGGCGGGCCTGCTGCCTGCCGGTATCATTGCCTGCGTCGGCGGCACCAGTACGGGTGCCATAGATGACGTGGCAGCGATCGTCGCGGTCGCCCGGCGTCACAACCTCTATGTTCACGTCGACGCCGCCTGGGCCGGGGCGGCCATGATCTGTCCAGAGTTTCGAACCCTGTGGCGTGGGGTCGAGGCGGTCGACAGCCTGGTGCTCAATCCGCACAAATGGCTCGGCGCCCAATTCGACTGCTCGGCGCATTTCGTGCGCGATGCCGATGCTCTGGTCCGCACGCTGGCGATTCAGCCCGAATTTCTCAAGACCCACGGCCGCGAAGGCCTCATCAACTATAGCGAATGGTCGATTCCCCTCGGCCGGCGCTTTCGTGCTCTTAAGCTCTGGTTCCTGCTGCGGGGACACGGGCTTGAGGGACTGCGGACCATGATTCGCAACCATGTCCGTTGGTCGCAGGCACTCGCGCGGCGATTCGCGGCCGAACCGGGCTTCTCGATCGTCACCGAGCCCGTTCTGTCGCTCTTCTCCTTCCGCCACGATCCCGGCGATGGACGGGATCTCGATGCGCATAACCTCTCGCTGCTGACGGCAATCAACGATGACGGACGCCTGTATTTGACACAGACCCGCGTCGAGGGGCGTATCGCCATCCGCTTCCAGGCAGGCTCGATGGAGGTAAGGGAGGCCGATGTCGAGCTCGCCTTTGACGTCATCCGCGATCTCGCCCGCAAGTTGGTCTAGGGTTTTATCACTACGGGCGCCGTGGAGCGGCCTGGCGCACCGCCGAGGCCCTACACTTTCGTGCACGGCTTCTTCCGCCGCATGGCAAATGCGACACCCACGGGGCGGCCATTGTGTGGTCGATCACGCCGCGACGTCGGATCGCGGTGTCGGCAAAATGGCGATGGTAAGCCCCGGATAAGCCAAGGCGCCGGCGGTCGGAGCGTTCAGATGCGCTATAGTGCACCGCCTTCGTTTCCGATTCGGAAATCAACGTATGTGTCGGCACCCGGCCCTGCAAAGCCTTGTGTTTTTGCGCAAAACCTACGTTGCCCGAGACGACTTGGGCGAATGCCACGTCATAGCCACCGTCGGCGAGGCCCTGCGCTTCCTGGTGCGGCTCCCGGCCCAGCTTGACGGCATCCACTGGGTGCTCGCCAGCAACGGCCTGTGCTGGGCGCACCGCCAGCGCGAACTCGGTACCGCGTTTGCAACCGTGGCCTTTGAGAACGCGTTGGTGACGGACGGTTTATTGATTGATGCCCTGCCGTCGCAGAAACTCGCGGGCAAATGATGGCCGAGCTCATCAATTGGGCGGCGCCGAGCAGCAGTGGTTTGGTTTTGTGGCTGCTCACGGCCCGTCCTTTGTTGCCGTTCGGCGCGACTGATCTGAGCCGGTGTCGGGGCGGTCGGAGATGATTCGGGACGGGCGGCGAGCGTCGATCGGCGATCGCGTCAGCAGCCGACGGCGCCGGCGCCAGTCGCTGCCTTTGGCAAACGCCAAGTCTTTCTCGAGGCCAAAGCTTGCCTGCCTAATGCGCTTGCTCGCCGGCCGCGGCGTGGCTGCTATGGAAAGCAAAGAAAGGGTCTCTCAATCCGGGAGCCCAAAGCGCTAAGCCTCAAGCTGCCACGGGCCGCTTCGCATCCTCCAGGATCATGGCCGCCGCTTTCTCGCCAATCATGATTGACGGCGCATTGGTATTGCCCGCGACGACCGACGGCATGATGGAAGCGTCGGCCACGCGCAGTCCGCTGACGCCGTGCACCCTAAGGCGAGCATCGACCACCGAATTACTGCCCGTCCCCATGGCACAACTGCTCGAGGGATGATGATTGGTGACGCCGGTCTGTCGCACAAAATTTTCCAGCTCGCCTTCAGTTTCGACGCGCCGACCCGGCACAAGCTCCTCGACGGCAAACGGCCGCATCGCGGGTTGCAGCGCAATTTGGCGCGCCAGTTTGATGGCCGCGAGCATCGCCCGCATGTCGTAGTCGGAGCCCAGGAAGCCAAAGGTGATTTCGGGCGGCGCAAGCGGATCGGGACTGGCCAGGCGTACCGTGCCGCGACCATCCGGTGCGAGGTGGACGGGTCCAAGCGTGAAGCCGGGGAACGGGTGTGGGCGGACGCGGTCCTTCGATCGTTCAAGGGTGCTCCACTCCAGCAAATTGATCTGGATGTCCGGCCGCTCCAATCTCGGATCCGAGCGGGCAAAGACGCCGCTCTGAATGCCATTGATCGCCATGGGGCCGCTCCGCATCGCCCCATAGCGAATGGCGGCCAAGATTTTGCGCGCCCAACTGTTCTCCAGATCGTTCATCGTAATTGGCTGCGAGCAGCGCCACATGAGATAGGTGCTGAAATGATCGTGGAGATTGGAACCGACGGCCGGCAAGTCGCGCACAACCTTGATCCCCATGTTCCGCAGATGCGCGGCTGGTCCGAGCCCCGAGAGCTGGAGCAGGTGCGGCGAGCCGTAGGCTCCGCCGCTGACGATCACGTCGACCCTGGCGTGCGCCACGCGCTGGCCGTCGGGCGAATGGTACTCGACGCCGACGGCGCGATTTTCCTCGATCAAGACGCGAGTGGATTGGCAGCGCGGCCGAACAATGAGATTCGCGCGCGAACGCGCGGGTTCCAAATAGGCTTTGGCGGTGCTCCACCGCCGGCTTTTGGCGGTCGTTGTCTGATAGTAGCCGACCCCTTCCTGTTGCGGCCCGTTGAAATCGTCAGTCCGTGGAATGCCAAGGCTCTGAGCTGCTGCGATCATCGCGTCTGCCAAACGCGATCTCGCTCGTGGATCCGACACGTTCAGCGGGCCACCCACGCCGTGCAGGGAGCTCGCACCACGCTGTTGGTTCTCGGCCTTCTTGAAAAAGAAAAGTACGCTGTCCCAGTCCCAGCCAACGCAGCCCCGTTGGCGCCACTCGTTGTAATCTTGCGGGTGACCGCGCATGTAGACCATGCCGTTGATGGAGGACGTGCCGCCGAGCGTCTTGCCACGCGGCACGTAGATGCGGCGGTTGTTGAACTGGGGTTGCGGCGCACTCTCGAACTTCCAATTCACACGTGCATCCACGTAGGTTCTCGCGAACCCCAGCGGGATGTGTATCCATGGGCTCGTATCGGGCGGCCCCGCTTCAAGCAGCAGCACGCGATACCGCCCGCTTTCCGACAATCGGGCCGCAACCGCAGCCCCGGCCGATCCCGCGCCGGATACGATGAAATCAAAAGTTTCGTTGCCGTTGCTCATCCTTGCTCGTCCCCGATGTGCGCACCGGACCTCCGGTCCGAACATCCCCGCCGATGCCTTTTGCAAACCCAGGCGCCGTCAAAGGTAAAAGGCGCCCAGCCGAGCCGCCAGTAAATTGACACTGCCGCAAGCGCAAGGACGCTCGTCCTCGATCCGCCCCGCCAGCGCGGCGGCGGGTGGCTCGCTTGCTCGGGGTCAACTCTTCAGGTAGGCCCGCAGGGACGCGATGAGCGTCGCGATGCCGATTGCGGCGAGCGTTGCGAGCGCCGCCCGGCGGTAATGCCTTTGACCGCCAAGCGCGAAATAGCGGGCGCCGACCGCGGTTGCCAGCGAATAGAACGGGATCAGCAGCAAACCAATGACCACGGTCTGCCGCGTAAAGAGCCCGTAGTAGAGGAGCGGCAGGATCGAAGAAAGCGAGACGGCGGTCATCAAGGCCAGGACGTTGGCGCGCTGCTGCGAGGCCTCGCCCGGGCGAGAGAGGGCCACGGCGACGACCGGCGGTCCGCCTACGCCGGCGACCCCCTGGATGAGACCACCGGCGACCCCGGCCGCTATGAGTTTGCCCATGCCGATGCGCCCCCTGAGCCGCCAGCCGCTGGCAAGAATGGCAACCATCAGGAGGACCAGCGCGGAAATCGCCACGCTCATCAAGGCCGGGTCGGCCGCCACCAGAGCCCACGTACCGATCGGCGTCGCGAGGAAGGTCGCAGTGCAGATCGGCAGAACAACGGGTCGCTCGGCTCGACGGATTGCCTCCGGCAACAGCTGGAATACGGCAGGCAGTCCCATCACATTATTGACGGCGATCGCGGCATGGGGGCCGAGCACGAGACTAAATACCGGTACCGAGATCAACGCCGCGCCAAATCCAACAAAGCCACGCAACAAGCCGGCAACCGTCACGGCAATAAGGACGGCAAAGAGCCGTCCATCGATGGGCACGCCCAGTAGCTCTGACACTAATCGAACGTCCCCCCGAGCCGAAAGCCATGGCTAACAAGAAGACCACGCCGACCGCAAGCCTGATTTCCTCGCCGCCGCAACCGCGCCGGCCCCAGCAAGCCGTTCTGAGCTGCCAAAGTCTCTGCGCCAGCCTTCAGCGGGCCCTTTGCGGCGGGGCTCACGCCCCTTGGTTATCGACCGCGCCTCTAGCCACTTGCAGCGCAAACCTCGTGTTCACCGCCGCATTTTTCTCGTTGAAGTTTTTGATTGCCTCAGGCCTTGGCTGCGACCGTCTCCATCTCCACGACCCACTTGGGGTTTGCGAGGCGGCTTACCACCACCCAGGTCGAAGCCGGAGTGTGCTGCGGCTTCAGGTATTTCTCCCGATGCGCCCTTACGTGTTTGAGACCATCGGGATCGGTCGAATACACATTGAGCCGGACGATATCCTCCGGCCCCATGCCGGCGTCGGCGAGAATCGCCAGTGTGTTCTGCCAGATCTGGTCGTGCTGCGCCTCGAAGCCATCTGGGATGCTGCCGTCCGGCCGCACACCGACTTGGCCTGCGCTGAAGAGCCAGCGAGCGTTTGGCGGCACCTCGACACAGTGACTGTACTTGGCGGCTGGTGGGGCGATGGAGGAAGGGTTGCGAGTCTTGAGCATGGTGGACCTCTCTACTGGCTAGATGCCTCGTTTCGCCGCTCTTTTCCTACTTGCCGGTGGTCGCCTCGATCAGGCGCGCAATCTCGGTTTGGCCTCTTCGCCGCGCGTGAGTAAGCGGCAACACTCCGTCCTTGTCGGCGATCTTCGGGTCGGCGCCGGCGGCGAGCACAAGCTTGGCGACTTCCACATGTCGCGGGCCGCCGTCGCCCAGGATCACGATCTCAAGGAGGCACGTCCAGCCGAGGTCGTTGACGTGATTGACGTCGATCTGTGTCGTCAACAGCACTTTGACGGCGTCCACATGCGCGCGTTCGCACGCTGGAATCAACGCGTTGCCACCAAAGCGGTTGCGCAGAGTGAAGTCGGGTCCCTGCGGGATCATGTGCCGGAGCACATCAGTCCTGCCGAGCGCACCGGCCAGCAGCCAGGGTGTGTCCTTGTTGGCCGCCTGCGCATTGATGCTGCTACCCGCATCGATCAGGAGGACGGCCGCGGAAAGGTGATTGTGCTTTACCGCGAGCAATAGTGGCGTCTCTCCCGCTGCGTTCGCGCTCTGGAGCGAAACTCCCGCAGCAATCAAACGCCGCAAGGTATCGACGTCGCCACGCGCCGCCGCCCGCAGCATGGCGCCGTCACGCTCGTGGGTCTGGCTCGATGCCATTTCAGTCAGACCAAATACCAAATAGCCGACGGCCAAGCGCAGCCATAGACGTCGCCGGTTTCGCATCTCGCGTCTACCGGGACCGTCGTGGCCTGCCGGCACACATCAGCACCGAAGGGGATGCGTTTAAAGTTGCTAACGGCAAGGGCATCCTCGCAGGCGATGCAGGGTCGAAAAGTCGAATAGATCATGGCGCCGATGCATTGCTGCCGTGTCGTCCCTGCGCGTCCCAAAGCGCGAGCCTGCGCGCGAAAACGAAAGCGATCCCAGATCCAACTGCCACCACAACCGTCCTGCGATCCCTCCTGCCGATGGTGAACCCCAGCGTTACGGACGCGGGCCATTGGAGCACCACTATATCGCCGCTCGCTGCATCCGCCACCCCAAAGACGTCTGGTCCCTTGCAATGGGCGCTGCTTGCCAGAGCCTTCGGCCGAACTGCCGATTGCCGTTCTAAAGTTTAGCCAGGCTCAAAGTCGGTGTAGCGGAGGGCTCGAAAGCATCTCCTCCGTTGACGATCCGCAGGAGGCGAGAGAACAATGGGCTGCTTGCTACGCGGAAAGCTGATAATGCTGCGTACACCAATAGAAAAAAGGGGAGAAACGCCATGCGACTACGTCTTTGCACCCTAGGCGCGGTATTGGCTTCACTCGTGCTGGCCCACACCTCGGCGGCGCTGGCCCAGTCGCCGCAGAAGCTGCGCTTTCAGGCCAGTTTTCCCTCCTCGAGCATGATCTTCGATAACCTCAAGTTCTGGGCCGAGCGGGTCAAGGTCATGTCGGGGGGACGCCTCGAGATCGAGGTGGCGCCGGCCGGGACGATTGTCCCTGCCTTTGAAGTTCTCGATGCCGTGCATAAAAAGGTCATCGACGGTGGCCACACCGCCGCCGCCTATTGGGTCGGTAAGCAGCGAGCGGCGACCCTGTTTGGGCCAGCGCCCGGTGGCCCGTTTGGCATGGACATGATGGACTATATGGGCTGGATCTATGACGGGGGTGGCTTGGAGCTCTATCGGGAGCTCTATCAGGACCAACTGAAGCGGGATGTCATTCCGATTCCCTTGACGTCGGTCGCAAACCAAGTGCTCGGCTGGTTCAAGCGTCCAATCTCGAGTTGGGATGATCTCAAGGGTCGCAAGTGCCGCGAAACCGGGATCACGGCGGAAGTGTTCAGCAAGTCGGGGATGTCTCCTGTCAACATGCCCGGCGGCGAGATTGTGCCCGCCGGCGAGCGCGGAGTGATCGAGTGCGGGGAATGGGTCGGACCGGCCGAGGACATGAAGATCGGCTTCCAGACCGTATGGAAACACTACTATATGCCCTCCACGCACGAGCCGGCGACGGTCTTGGAATTGCTGATCAACGCCGACGTCTGGAAAGGCCTGAAGCCCGATCTGCAGGAGATCATCAGGGCCGCCACCTGGGAGGCAACCTTTCGGTCGCAGACCCTCACCAACAAGTTGAACGCCGAGGCCCTCAAGGAGCTGCGCGAGAAGCACAACGTAAAGATCGAGCGCACGCCGGAGGATATCTTGCGCAAAACACTCGAGGCCTGGGACCAAATCGCCAAAGAGGAATCGGACAAAAACCCATTTTTCAAAAAGGTCTATGACTCGCAGCGTGCCTATGCCTCCCAGGTGGTGCCGGCCCGCCGCTTTGTCATCCCGCCCTATGCGGCTGGCGCAAACTATTACTGGCCCGAGAAGTAATTGGTTTTTCGCAAACAGGGGGCGGCCGACAGCACGCCCCCTGTTGACCTTAGGTTGACTTTAGGAAGAACAGCTCTTGATGCCGAGCGACAGCACCAGGCCGCCACCGCGGCAACCCTCGCCGCACTACCTTGCCGTTATTCGCGCGATTGATGCCATCACGCAGTGGACCGGCTACCTCTTTGCACTGATTATTGCTCCCTTGGTCATCGCCAACGTCGTTGAGGTGTTCATGCGCTACGTCATGAATGCGCCGACCTCCTGGGCCCTCGACGTTACCACCATGTCGTTCGGCGCGCTGTTCATGCTCGGCGCCGCCTACGCGCTGCTGCAGGGCGCCCACGTGCGCACCGATATGCTGTGGGAGAAATTCTCCAATCGCAAGAAGGGCATCATTGATAGCATTGCCTATCTTCTGTTCTTTTTACCGTCCATGGTGATTCTGTTCGCCATCTCGATCGATGATTTCTTTTACTCGCTGTCTATCAACGAGAAATCGACCTCAGGCGTTTGGCAACCCGTAATTTGGCCGCTGCGGGCGGTGATCCCCGTGTCGGCCGCGCTCTTGTTTCTGCAGGGGCTTTCCGAGCTCATGAAGAGCCTGTGGGCGGCGCGTACCGGCGAGGTCCTGGTGCGGCACGAAAAGATAGAAGTGTGAGCCCGGCAATGAGCTTCAACGAAATCCTCGGGCTCTTCATGCTGATTGGCATGGTAGGCGTTATTTTTGTCGGCTTTCCCATCTCCTTCACCCTCTTGTTTCTGGCTTTCATCTTCGGGTCGATCGGCGTGGGTCCCGACCAGACCTTCAATCTCGCCTACCTGCAGATCTGGGGCACCATGAAGGATGATATCCTTCCGGCGGTGCCGCTCTTTATTTTTATGGGCTACATGACGGAGCAGGCGGGCCTGATGGAGCGCCTATTCTTGGCCTTGCGCCATCTGCTGGCTCCGGTTCGCGGCTCGCTTTACCTGGCCGTAATCCTGACGGCGACCATCTTTGCCATGGCGACGGGTATTGTTGGCGCGGCCGTCACGGTGCTCGGCATCATGGCTGGTCCGATCATGATCAAGACCGGCTATGACGCCAAGCTATCGGCGGGGGCGATCGCCGCCGGCGGTACGCTCGGAATTCTAATACCCCCAAGTGTGATGCTGGTGGTCATGGGCCCCACCATGGGCGTACCGGTCAATATGCTTTATTCGGCCGCGTTTGGACCCGGATTTTTGCTCGCCGGTCTTTACATTTTCTATTGCCTGGCGCGCAGCTTTTTAAATCCCGAGCTTGGACCGCCGGTACCGAAGGCGGAACGCGTCGGCGACGTCTGGTTGGTCGTCAGAGAAGTGCTAATCGGCGTGTTGCCGCTAGCACTTCTGATCGGATTTACCCTCGGCACGATCCTCGCCGGCCTTGCCACGCCAACGGAAGCCGCCTCGTGCGGTGCTTTTGGCGCGACGGTTCTGGCTCTGCTCTATCGCCGCCTGACCTTCGCGGCCATCAAAAACGCCGCCATCGCCACCATGGTGACGTCGAGCATGGTGCTGTTGCTGGCAGTTTCCTCCAACGTGTTTGGCGCCGTGTTCACCAAACTCGGCACCGCCAGCATTATAACCGACACCTTGCTGGCGATTCCGCTTCCCGACGTCTGGAAGCTGGTCGTGATCATGTTCCTGATATTCGTGCTTGGCTGGCCGTTCGAGTGGCCGGCGATCGTGCTGGTGTTCTTGCCGATCTTCTTGCCGGTTGTTGAGAAGCTGCAACTCGGTATGTCCAAGATGGACATGCTGATTTGGTTTGGCGCCTTGGTAGCGGTCAACCTGCAGACGGCGTTCTTGAGCCCGCCGGTCGCCATGTCGGCCTACTATCTGAAAAATGTCGTGCCCCAGTGGAGCCTATCGACGATTTACAGGGGCATGGCGGATTACATGGCCATTCAGATTCTCTGCTTGCTGGCACTCTTGCTGTGGCCACAGATCGCGCTGTGGCTGCCGCAAGTCCTCAGGTAGCGTTCGCACCCGGCTCGGCTGTCTCGCAATGACGGCGCCAGTGCGGCCTGCCGGCTGGCCAGGGCGCAAGCTCGCCGTGCTTGTGGATTTGCTGCTTTGGTTGCAGGCTGCCCAACTGTTGCCCTTCGCACAACCCTCTTGTCGCCGAGTCCCAAGTGCCCAAGTGCCCAAGTGCCCAAGTGCCTAGGCAACACGATCGCCTTGCTTGATCTGCACGGTGCGGTTGTCGACGGCGGGCAGCATCTGGGCCGGGTCGCGCGTAACCACGACGTCGACCACGGTTGGGCGATCGCGCTCCTCCATACCCTGTTGCAGGGCAGAAGCGAGCGCCTCCGGGTCTTCGACGCGAATGCCGCCGCAGCCCATCGTGCGCGCGATCGCCGCGTAGTCCATCTCATTGAGGTCGGCCGACTGGTAGCGCCCTCCCATCATGGCGTGCTGGAGTGCCTTGACGTAGCCGGAGGCGGCGTTGTTGACGACAATGACCGTCAATCCGCACTTGATGCGTCGCGCACTTTCAAGCTCGCCAAGGGTCATATTGAAGCCACCGTCGCCGCTAATGGCGACGACGGGTCGGTCCGGGGCCGCCAGGCACGCGCCGATGCCGCCCGGCAGCCCATAGCCGATGGATGCCAATCCTCGATCCGGGATAAACTGACGGCCCGCCTGCTTCGTGTCGTAAAGCAGGCCGGTCCAGTGTCCGGCAAAGCCGCCGTCGGCGACCAGGATCGCGTCGGCGGGCAGGGTCTTGTTCAGCTCACGGCAAAGCCGCGCCATGTGCACGGGACGATCGGACGAATTGAGGCGGGGCGCGGCCTCGGCTTCCCATTGCCGCAGGCGCGGCGCGACCTCGGCAATGTAATCGGCCCGGTTCGCACGCGCGGTCCTGTTGCTGTCCGAAAGCGCCTCGGCAAGATCCTCGAGCCCGGCTCGCGCGTCGCCCCACAGCGAAACCGCGGCGGGGACCGAGCGGCCGATTTCCTCAGCCACGATGTCGAGCTGAATCACGGGGATATGCGCCGGCGGCAGGCTAAAACGCTTGGTGGCGATCTCTCCGAGCTTGCAGCCGACGACCAGTAGGCAATCCGATGCGTCGATCATGTCGTTGGCGATCCGAGAGTAGCGGCCGAAAAGACCCACGCTGAGCGGGTTGGCGCAGCCAATGCCACCCTTGCCGGTCATGGTATGGGCCACGGGGATGGCTTGGCTCTCTGCCAATCGGGTCAGCGCCTGCCAGGCTTCCGACAGGTGGATGCCGCCTCCTACCAACAGCAGTGGCCGTTTTGCCTTCGCGATCAGCTTTGCGGCCCGCTCGATTTCGGCGGCATCCGGGCGAGCGCGGCGGGCCGGTGCCTTCAAGGTAGCCTCGTCAATTTCGAAATCCTCCGCCGCGAAATCGTGCACGCCGTGGCAAACATCCTCCGGCACATCGAGCAACACCGGTCCCGGCCGCCCGGAGGTTGCCACCGCAAAGGCGCGCCGCACCAACTCGGGGATGCGGCTTATCATCTCGACCCGCATCACCTCCTTGACCGCCGGCCTCAAAATTTCAACTTGCCGGCATTCTTGGGTCATGTTCTTCCAGGAATGGCTGCGATTGGTATTGCCGGTGATGGCGATGATCGGGATGCCACCATTCAGCGACTCTACGAGCCCGGTGAGGAGATTGGTGGCGCCGGGACCCAGCGTGCCGTCGCATATGCCCGGGCGGTTCGTCACCCGGGCGTAGGCGTCTGCGGCAAACGCACCGCAGCGCTCATCGTTGATCAGATGGTGCGTCAGGCCAACACCGCCGATGGCATCATAAAATGGCAACAGCTGGAAGCCGCCCATGCCAAACATCGGCCCAGCGCCGGCAAGGCCCAACATTTCCGCGAGCGCACGCCCACCATTCATCGTGCCCGATGGGCGATTTCTGAGCGTTTCAGTCATGGCTCCTCCTTAGCCGGCTAGGGCCGAGCGCAGGCTGGCGACAAAATCCCGGGCGCTCAGGCCTTCGCGGAGGCCGAGCGCCGCCGCGCGGGTATTGATCCGGCTGACGATGCCGTCTTCGTAGGTCGAGCGCGCATCGCCGATGCGGGCGCTCGCGGCCGCGACCGCTGCCGCGGCGATGCCTCTCGCGGCGAGCACCGGCAAACGCGAGACGCCGGCGTCGTCCTTGCCGATCCCGGCGTCGTTATAAAGGGCGCCCAGCACGTCATACTTGATCGCGGTCTCCGGCTTGCCGCCCAGCAGTCCACCGTGCGAACCGGTCACGACAATCGCATTCTTATGCTCGGGCAGAACGAGGGAGGCCGAGTCGAGCGCCCATAGCCGCGGCGCTGTCGAGGTGAGCAGATACCTGCCTTCGAGCGCTTCCGGCGCTGGGCGCTCCGTCTGCCGGGCCTGTTGCAGGCTCACAGCAGCCTCGCGACAAGATTGGCTTGGTTTGACGCCAAGCGCCGCCGCCAGCTCGTTGGCATGGGTGATGGTGCCGCTCCCGATCATATCAGCGCCGTCGCCGATCCGCGCCGTAGCGTGACCGACGGTCGCCGCCGCGATGCCCAACTGTTGCAGGTAGTCGAGCCCGCCGATGCCGGCTCGATCGCGGCCGACGCCAGCATCGTTGAAAATGACCGCGGCGGCGGCGAGCTTTGCCGCAAGAAAAGCGGCATACACGCCGCCATGCGAACCGTTGACGATGACGGCACCGGCCGCGTCCGGACCGATGCGTGTAATGCTGTCGGCGATGACAATAGGAGCCCGCATGCATCAAGTCTCTGCCTAGGCGGCCTCGCCACCACGGCCCGAGGCTTCAAGGACCTCACGAATGGCGGCCACAATACGAATACGGTCGGGGAACACGTGGTTTTCGAGCACAGGGCTGTAGGGGATTGGCACCTGCAGGGCACAAACCCGCCTGACCGGGGCCTGCAGCCGCGCAAATGTCGGGGCGTCCTCGGTGGCAACCGCCGCGACTTCCGCCGAAAATCCAGCCGTCGGACCGGCCTCATCGGCGATGACGAGGCGGCCTGTTTTGCGCACCGAGCTGCGGATCGTGTCCGTGTCCAAGGGCACCAGTGTGCGCGGATCCACGACCTCCACCGAAACTCCCTCCTTGGCCAGCTCTTCGGCCGCGGCCAGCGCCTCATGCACCAGCCAAGCCAAGGCCACAACCGTGACGTCGCTCCCTGCGCGTTTGACGTCCGCCTTGCCAAGGGGGATCGTGTAGTCCTCCTCCGGCACGGGTCCCATCTGCGTCATCAGACGGTTCGATTCGAACGAGATGACGGGATTGTTATCGCGGATCGCCGTCTTCAACAGCCCCTTTAGATCGTAGGGGCTGGAGGGCAGGAACATCTTCAAACCGGCCAGGTTCATGAACATCGAGTATGGCGACTGGGAATGTTGCGCGGCGAGTTGGGTGCCCCCGCCGACGGCGGCCCGATAGAGAATCGGAAAGGTCGCCTGTCCACCGAACATGTAGTGGATCTTCGCCGCCTGATTGACTATTTGGTCCATCGCCACAAAGGAGAAGGTGACCTGCCGCCAATCGACAATGGGGCGATAGCCACAGCCCGCGGCCCCAATCGCCATGCCGGTCGTGGCGGCTTCGGCAATCGGCGTTGCCCGCATCCGCTGGTGGCCAAACTCCGCGAGCAGCGGTGCAATTGGGTCGGTCGTCATATAAAAAATCTTGGCATCGCGCCGCATCTCCTCGGCGACGGCTTCGATCGCAGCCTGGGCGTATGTCAGTTGGCGCATTTTCGCTCCTCACCTCAGGCGGCAAATACGTCTTCGGTCGCCTGCTCTGGGAGCGGCAGCGGGCTTGTTTCCGCGAAAGCCACTGCAGCCTCGAGCGCCCGCATCACCTCGTTCTCGATGGCGCTGAGCCCGGCAACGTCGAGCTCACCTTGTTCCCGCAGTCGCCGCGCGAGCAGCCCGATTGGATCTCTTTGCTGCCATGCCTCCACCTCCGCCCTGTCGCGCGGATCGGGCAGCCCACGGCGCTCGGTATGGGCGCGCCAGCGGTAGGTCTTGCACTCGATCAGCGTTGGGCCGGCGCCGGCGCGGGCGCGCTCCACGGCCGCGTGCGCGGCTTGATACACCGCGAAAATATCGTTGCCGTCCACCGTAATGCCGGGAATGCCGTAGCCAGCGGCGCGCGTAGCCACATCGCTTAGCGCGTGGGTTGCGGCGGCCGAAGTTTGGGCGGCCCACATGTTGTTTTCGCACACATAAATCATGGGCAGCTTCCAGGTCGCGGCGATGTTGAGACATTCGTGGAAGGGACCTGCATTTGATGCCCCGTCTCCAAAGAACGAAACGGCCACGCCCCTCTTTGCGTCCATTTGCGCGGCAAGCCCCGCCCCGGTGACGATGGCAATTCCACCCGCGACGATCCCATTGGCTCCGAGCATGCCAATTTCAAAGTCCGCGATATGCATCGAACCGCCCTTGCCCTTGCAGTAACCGCTTTGCCGACCGTAAAGTTCGGCCACCATGCGGTTCAAATCGGCGCCCTTCGCGATGCAGTGCCCGTGGCCGCGATGCGTGGATATGATGCGGTCGCCGTCCGCGAGGGCACTGCAGACACCGACCGCGACGGCTTCCTCACCAATGTAGCAATGCACGACCCCGAATATTTTGCCGGCGTGATAATCGGCCGAGGCACGCTCCTCAAACCGCCGGATGGTCAGCATCCGACGCAGCATCTCACGCTGCTTTTCGGGCGGCAGATTAGCCGAGATGCTTGTCATGACGTGCCCACTCCTCGTTGACTGACCGAACCTCAAGGCCGTTGCGGACGGTTCGATGTTGTGACCGCCGCTTTCCCTTGCGAGAGCGCGAAAGTTGCCGCATGAGCAGCTGAGTTCGCCGGCTCCCCAGTGCGCATCACCGCCGAGGGCTCCCGGTTTCCCAGCCCGCAATGCTAAAGTCGACGCCAATCCCCTCGGTCTTTTCCGCCACAGGCCCTCCAGCAGCTCACACAGCAATCGTCAGATCGGTTGCGGCCGTACCCCTCCGTAACCCGGAGGCCGGCTTGCCCGAAGCCAACGGCGACGTCGCCCCGTCATCCCGGCAGCTCCTCGACGCCGTCGAAAACACTAGCAGCGAGCCTCCGCGACGCAAACCCTTTGCGCCGAACCAGGTCGCCAAAACCAGGTCGCCAAAGCCAAGTCCCCCTGCCGGCAAACGGCCAAGGTCTCCCGAACTTCCTCATTTTCGACGTCAGCGAGCGGCCCCTTACGCTGCCCATCCCCGCCGGGAAACCATTCTATCCGCCAACGCGGCTCAGGCCCCGAGATCATCGCGGCGCCCCTGCCTTGGCCCGGACGCAACGAACCTGTCGATCCCTTCCTGCCAACCAAACCTGTACGCCGATCGATCGGGGCTAGGGTCGATGTGGTCGCGAGGCCTCGCTCTTTGTGCGCGCTGCAATCAGCCGCGTGAGGCATGCGCGGCAGTAGCAGCGAACCGTTTTTTCTGCTGCGCTCACCGGCAACACGTGCGGCATCGTAAAGCACCAGCATACCGCCTCACCCTTTGCCATCCCACAGTCATTGTCTGCACCGCACGTTGGACAACATAGCTTGCCAGCCGACACCTTAGCCTCCACAAAGCCACGCCCTTGCCACACCTTGCGCACCCGGGTTGGCGTCCGCAACCTCCCACCCCCAGCCAGACGCTGGCGAGAGAAAGCGTCGCGTGTCTTTGATGTCGACCCAATCTCAATTTCGCCCGGCTGCGCGAACGGGAGTTTTTTGCTCGCGCCCGCGGCAGCGGCTTAACTCAACCAGATCGGCATTCCGGCCCCCGCAGCGGCCGCGGCAAGGATATAGCTCCTGAACGTGTGAAAGAGCCCTACCTCGGCGTCCGCGAAACCGCAGCGAAATGGCCGCAAGCGCCTTGGTGGGGCCGAACCACCCCTGCGGAGACCTATTCAGACCCTGTCTAAGGCGCAGCTAGCACTTCTTCAGGACGGCGGAGATCTTTTTCACCGGCAAACCCTCCTCGAGCACGATCGTGATCGACTGCTGGCAAGGAGCGGTGGCGACCGTCATCTTCGCGTCAAAGAAGTTCCCACTTAGCATGATGTCGAACCCGTCCGGCTTCACCGTACCGTTCACTATGCCATCGATATTGTTGATCTTGTCCTGCCAACGCCCAGTGATTTTTCCGGCGGCAATCTGGAGCTCAGTCGTTCCATCGAACTGATAATCGGCGCTCTTGCAGCGAAGGTTCTGTGTCAGGCGTGAACCGCCGCCAGCCGGAAAATACGTCACCACACAGGTGTAGGTTTGGTTTGGCCCGGACGCCGGAACAAGGAGTGCGCTTCCCGCCCAACGGCCAGCAAGGGCGAGGATCGGGTCAGAACTCTGCGCGAGGGCGCCGTTACCCAGCATGGCAGCCAAAAGCGCTGACAAGGCAAGCCTGGCGAAAGATCGACGGTGCATCAATCGGGGCTTTCAAGAGGGTTGGCCGATCCGGCAACTATTTTCACAAAATCTTGTGAGCTTTGTGTCTGTCGCCATCGATCCGCCGGCGTGCATGCCGGCGATTTCTGCCCCCGTTATGTAGCGGTAAGCCGTGCTCGTCGACGCGCCCGAAAAATTTTTGCGGTCTTGTGCTGGCCTAACCAGTGCGCTTGCCGCCGGCTGCGCGCGGTTGCGCGCCAAGCTTGGCAGAATGGTGGGCCGTCCTTGTGGCGGCGGCAAGCCAACCCCAGCCGTGGCTTTGCGGTGCGCGCTGGCGGCGCAAACATTTGAGCTGGCGGGGCAAAACGGAAAGGGGGACGTGCCGCGCCAATAGGACGGGGCGATCCTGCTCTCGCGGCGATAAACCGTTGTTGCCAGGGGAACCTGGCGGCAGGCGTGCCGTTGTGACGTTCAACAAGGGCCACCACCCTGCCTGGCACCGCGCCGCGCGCGATTGGGGCATGATGTGGCGGCGCGGCTGTGAGCGAAGCTCTTTGCCGCCGCGTGCCCGCCAAACAAGAGGATATCAAGGTCTTCATGATCCGTAAGCTCAGGTCTGGGCAATATCGTCTCTACTCCCGCAAGATCGACCCGAAGACGGGTAAACGCCGCAACCTCGGCACCTTCCCGACCCGGGCCAAGGCAGAGCGCCACGAACGCGCGGTGCAGTACTTCAAACGTCGCGCTTGACGGGATAAGGGTCACCAACACCCCGCGCACAAGGCGTCAAGGAGCGAGCGGCCACAGCAACAGAACCTGGACATTTGCAATGACCAAGGCCATCCCCGCAAAGGCGCGCAAGCGCCGGCAATCGAAGAAGTGGTCGGCGGCCGTCACGCACAACAGCAACGCTCTCGATTTGGAGAGCAAGGTCTTTGCCAAAAAGACACCGGCCGAAATCGCCCGCTCGCTCAAGCGCTCGGCCGAGCGCAGCGGCCGGCGCAAGTCGTCGCCCTATCGGTCCGCCATGTCGATGCTCACATTCTACATCAACCGGGCCGGCAAAAACCTGCCCAAAAGCCGGCTGCATGTGCTGGAGCGGGCCAAGGGCGAGCTGCGTAAGGTGTTTGCGCACCGCTGACCGCGCCCCGAGCCCCTCGCTCCACGTCCATCTGTCCGCTCCTCACCGAGCTGTCAGCGCCGTCGTGCCGGTCGGGGGGAGGATCAGTTGGTGCGGCCGCCAGCGAGGCGCACCATTCGACCGAAGTTGCCTCGGCCGAGGCCGAGCTTAGCCCGGCGAATGGGGTCCGCGGGAGCGGCTAGACATGCCCGCCGATCCTGAGTGGCGAACCGCTGGACTGCGCGAACTCTGCGGTGATAAGCCGGACACATGACCCTTCGCGATCTCGTCCTTGATCCAAAGTGCATGATGCTCTTTGGCCCAGTTGAGATCGACGCTGCCGCTCCCCATGGCCTCGAATGCGCCTTCCATGCCCAGCGTGCCGATGTAGATGTGGGCGATGATGAGCGCGATAAACAGCATTGCGACGATGCTGTGCACCACCTGGGCCACCTGCATGCCGAAGATGTTCGTCACGTAGAAGGGAAATATCAGCAGGAAACCGGAGACCGCCGCCGCTGCGCCCGCGACAAGCGCGAGCCAGAATACCAGCTTCTCGCCCGCATTGAAGCGACCGGCGGCCGGATGCTTCGACTTGATGAAGCCGCCACCCTGCTTCAGCCATTCGATATCCACCCGGCGCGGAATATTGTCTTTCGTCCACATCCCAACCATGAGCACGAGGCCGAGGACGAATGGGAAGCTGACGAAGTTGTGCAGCCACTTGGCGGCCTCCGACAGACTGGTGAACGCCTCAGGACCAATCAGTGGTAACAGTAGAACCTTGCCGAACGTCAAGTTGAGCCCGGTGAGGGCCAGCACCACAAATGAGCTCGCGGTCAGCCAATGGGAAAACCGCTCAAAGGCCGTGAAGCGCTCCACCTTGGTCCCCTCCCGCCCGCCCGAAATCCGCAGCCGGCCGATGGTGGTATAGGCGATAGCTAAGACGATGATGCTGCCGAGGATCAGGATGGCGCCGGTCCAGCGCAGCAGCACCTCATGAAAATAGCGCCAGGTTCTCCCGGCCGGCTGCATCAGCACGCTGGCCCTTTCGTCGGGAAGTACGATGCGGCCTTGAATCCGCGGCGATTGCTCCAGGAGAAGCCGCTCATTGACGGCGCGCGCATCGGGGTCAATGAGCTGGCCTTGTTGCGAGACGGCCGGCAGCGAAAGCATCAACAGGCCAATGGTCGCAAGCATCGCCAGGGTGACACGGGACAGTGTGAGCACGTCTACCATGGCTCTTGCTCCTCGGCGTGGCAGTCGGCGATACATCAGCGCCTCTCGGCTGGGCCGCGGTTCAGACGGCGATTCGCTCGCGGTATGCGGTCATCCAGCCCCAAGCGCCGGAGCCGTAGCCGCGCGCGAGGACCCGCTCCTTGTAGATTTGGGCGATGATCTCGCCATCCCCGGTCAACAGCGATTTGGTCGAGCACATCTCCGCGCATAGGGGCAGCTTGCCTTCGCTTAGGCGGTTCGCCCCATATTTCTCGAACTCCGCTACAGTCCCATCGGCTTCGGGGCCCCCCGCGCAAAAGGTGCACTTGTCCATCTTTCCGCGTGAACCGAAGTTGCCGACGCGTGGATATTGCGGTGCGCCGAAGGGGCAGGCATAGAAACAGTAGCCGCAGCCGATGCACAGGTCCTTGGAGTGCAACACCACCGCGTCGGCGGTCACGTAGAAGCAGGCCACGGGGCAGACGGCCGCGCAGGGAGCGTCCGTGCAGTGCATGCAGGCCATGGAGACGGATCGTTCACCCGGCTTGCCATCGTTGATGGTTACCACGCGCCGCCGGTTGATGCCCCAGGGCACCTCATTCTCGTTCTTGCAGGCAGTGACGCAGGCGTTGCATTCAATGCAGCGCTCGGCGTCACAGAGAAACTTCATGCGGGCCATGGTTGCAATCTCTTTACGCGGCTCTGATCTGACAAAGGGTGGCTTTGGGTTCCTGCATGCCCGTTACCGGGTCGAAGCCGTAAGTCGTGATGGTGTTGGCGCTTTCGCCGAGCACGATGGGATCGGCACCTTTCGGATATTTGCCGCGCTGATCGACGCCTTGGAACCAACCTGCGAAGTGGTATGGCATCCAGACCAAGCCCTTGCCGACGCGCGGCGTCACTAGTGCCTTCATGCGTGCGTGGGAATTACTCTCGGGCCCGGTCACCCAAACCCAGCCGCCATCCGTGATGCCACGCTCCGCCGCGTCGGCCGGATTGATCTCGACGAACATTTCCTGGCGCAGCTCCGCCAACCACTTGTTGGAGCGGGTCTCCTCGCCGCCGCCCTCATGTTCGACGAGCCGACCCGACGTCAAGATCAGTGGAAACTGAATGACGACGCCGTTGTCGACCGCCGCTTTCTGTACCGTGAAGCCTAGGTTGGGCACGCGGAACTGCATGGCGTCCGGCAGTGTCGGGTACTTGGCGACGAGATCGGGGCGGGGCGTGTAGATCGGCTCGCGGTGCACCGGAACAGGATCAGGCAAATTCCACGCGATCATGCGCGCCTTGCCATTGCCATAGGGCGTGCAACCATGCTCGATCGCTACCCGCTGGATGCCGCCCGAAAGGTCGAGGGACCAAGACACGGCGTCGGGGTTCGCGGGATTCACCCTGGCAATTGCCGCCAATTCCTCGGCCCTGAGATCCTTGTCCCAGCCAAGTTTCTTGAGAACGGCCAAGGTGAACTCGGGATAGCCATCCTTGATTTCGGAGTCCTTGGCATAGACGCCCTCGGCCAGCAGGCTGACCCCGTTGCGTTCGACGCCAAAGCGCGGGCGGAAGGTTCCGCCTCCTTCGCGCACGGGTAGGCTGGTGTTATAGAGCACCGGTGTCCCGGGATGCTTGAATTCCGGCGTGCCCCAACATGGCCAGGGCAGGCCGTAGATCTCGCCCTTGCATGGCCCATCGCTGGCCCGCAAGGTTGTGACGTCGAAGTCCTTCTGGTTCGCCATGTGCAGCTTGAGGCGGTCCGGCGATTGACCGCAGTAGCCTGTCGACCATCCCCCGCGATTGATTTCGCGTAGAATGTCCTCGGCCGCGACCGCCCCATTTTCAACTTTGATGTTCTTGAACATCGCATCGGCGAAGCCGAGCTTGCGCGCCAACATGTACATCACGTCGTAGTCGTTCTTGCACTCAAAGATCGGCTTGACGATCTGCTCACCCCACTGCAGCGAGCGGTTGGACGCGGTGCGTGAGCCGTTCATTTCGAAGCTGGTGCAGGCCGGCAGCAGATATGTGCCGTTCCTGCGCTCCGACAGCACCGCCCAGGTCGTTGGGTACGGATCGCAAACCACCAAGAGCTCGAGTTTTTCGATACCGCGCGCCGCCTCGGGCATCCGCGTGATGGTATTGCCGCCATGTCCCATGATGAACATGGCCCTGAGGTTGTCCGGCTGGGCGACGCGCTCCTTGGGCAGCATGGTGGCATCGAACCAGCGCGTGCTCGGGATACCCGGCGTCTGCATCAGCTTTTTGCTAGCGAAGCGCTGAGCGATCCAGTCGTAATCGACCTCCCACACGCGCGACCAATGCCGCCAAGCCCCCTCATCAAGTCCGTAGTAGAGCGGCAGCGTCACGATATCGAGGCCCAAATCGGTGGCGCCCTGGACGTTGTCGTGACCGCGGAAGATGTTGGCGCCGGCCCCGGAGCGGCCGACATTGCCGGTGGCCAGCACGAGAATGCAGCTGGCCCGAACGTTCGCTGTGCCAAAGGTGAACTGGGTCTGACCCATCGCCCAGATGAGGGTTGATGGCCGCTGCTTTGCGAACATCTCGGCTATGCGCTTGACTTGTGCTTCCGGCAGGCCGGTGACGCGCTCGACTTCAGCCGGCGGCCACTTCTCTACTTCCTTGCGAACGTCCTCCAGCCCATAAACGCGCTGACGAATAAATTCCTTGTCCTCCCAGCCGTTCTGGAAGATGTGCCAGAGCATGCCATAGATCGTCGGAATGTGCGTTCCGGGGCGCACGCGGACGTATTCGGTCGCGTGCGCCGCGGTACGCGTCAGCCGTGGATCGATGACGATCATGTTGGCGCGGTTGAGTTCCTTGCCTTCGAGAACATGCTGGAGCGAGACGGGATGTGCGACGGCCGGATTACCGCCCATGACCATGATGGTCTTGGCGTTCCGGATGTCGTTGTAGCTGTTGGTCATGGCGCCGTAGCCCCAGGTGTTGGCGACGCCCGCAACGGTGGTGGAATGACAGATCCGCGCTTGGTGATCCGAATTGTTCGTTCCCCAAAAGGCCGCGAACTTGCGGTTGAGGTACGCGGCTTCATTGGTGAACTTGGCCGACCCGAGCCAGTAAACAGAATCCGGTCCCGACTTTTGGCGAATGTCCACGAGCTTGTCGCCGATCTCGTCGATGGCCTGGTCCCAGGACACGCGCGACCAGCGTCCGTCCAGCAGCTTCATCGGGTGATGCAGCCGGCGGTCACTATGGACGTCGTCACGAACCGCCGCGCCCTTGGCGCAGTGCGAGCCGCGATTGATCGGACTGTCCCACCCGGGCTCCTGTCCAATCCACACGCCATTGGCCACCTCGGCAATCACCGTGCAGCCAACCGAGCAATGCGTGCAGACGTTTTTGCGCATTGTCACCAATGCCCCCGGCGGTGGTGGCGGTCCCGCGCGCACCTGCCGGATTGCGCCGAGCGGCAGTGCGCCGAGTGCGGCGAGCGCGCCCGCGGCGAGACCCGAACGGCGCAGGAAATTGCGACGGTCAAGGGCAAGGCTGGCGCCTGCCGCAAGTGCTGCAGGCAGTGCCCCTCGACCGACGCTGCGTTCCGACCTGCTCACGCTGCGTTCTGACCTTTTACGGAGCATGCCCGCCTCCTCTACGTCGCAGCAAAGCGGCAATTGCGGTAACTGACGAGAAGTTCCGGGCAAGTCGCCTCGCCCGCGGCGCCACCAACGCCGTCGCGTCCTCGCTCGGCGACGCGGTTGCTGGCGCGCCGTCGCCACGCGGCAAGGTGGCCAACGAGCAGCGTGCTCACGAAATTGCGGTGCCCGTCGAGTCGCATGAGGCAATCGCGCATGACGCCTACCTGCGAGGGTGGGTGCGGGCCCCGACAACCGATGGCGTTGGCAATCGGACGCGCCGCCACCCTAAGGGCCGGCTGTGCCTGGTCAATCAGTGTAGGGCCCGATGCGCTGACACAGAAAACCCGCCGGCGTTTGCGTCAAGCTTTTACACGGCCGGTCGGCCTTGAGGACTACCGGTGCGATCTTCGGCTGGGTTCAGCGGCCATCTCGATTGCTGCAGCTGCAAGCTTGAGCTACCCCGAGCGGCGCGAAACATTGCAGCAAGGTTCCGCCAAACATAGCAAGAAAGGCAAAGGCATAGGTTGAGCGGACCAGCAAGTTGCAGCTTTTGACGATTTAGCAATGGTCGGCGCAATTTGCTCGCGTTCCAAGGCAAAGCGCGGGCACGGCAATGAGGTAGCAAAGCACGTGGGGCCGACGGTTGCCGCCGAGCAAATTTGCGGCGCGACCGCTCGGGGCTTTGATGGCACGTTGCGCGTCCCCTGCCGAAGGATTGGGCTCGGGCAGGCGCGCGCTAACGCCGACGCTCGGCGCCGCGATACTCCGCAACCCGCTCGCAAGCCGATCAACCAAACTTCAATGTTCGCGGTCGGGAGCTTTGGACATTCGATAGATTTGGTTGGGGTGATCTGGGGCGCCGCGCTCAGGGACCCATCGGGTTTGAGACTTTGCACGCCGTTACCGTCTTCAGATCATGCGCCGAGAGAAAAGGAAAGGGCCCATGCAGCTCAAGTCGCCCATTCCAGCAGCCATCGCCTCACCAATTGTTCTGCTTTTGGCCACGATTGCGATCGCGCTGGCCATCTTCATCGTCGACACCTTCACCCTCCTGGATATTGCCATTGCGGTCCTTTACGTGCTCGTCGTCGTCATGGCAGCCGACTTCTTGCCAAGTCCCGGCGTTGTCCTCGTCGCGTCGGCTTGCGCCGCGCTGACGATATTGAGCTATTTGTTCTCGCACGGATTGGGCGCCGACACGGCGCTCGTCAGATGCCTTGTTAGCCTCTCGGCGATCGGGGTGGCAGCCATACTGGCCCTGAAGAACCAGGTGGCAAACCAAGTGCTGCGCGAGCAGGCCGGGCTTCTCGACCTGACCCACGACACGATCTTCGTCCGCGACATGAATGACGTGATAACCTATTGGAACCGCGGCGCCGAGGCTTTGTACGGGTGGTCGGCCGAGCAAGCCATCGGCAAGGTTAGCCACACGCTGTTGGGCACCGTCTTGCCAGTGGCGCACGAGGACAGTCTCGCCAGTTTGCTGCGCGCGCATCGCTGGGAGGGTGAACTCGTCCACTCAAAGCGCGATGGCGCGCAGGTGGTCGTATCGAGCCGGTGGTCGTTATTGCGCAATGAGCGTGGCCAGCCACTCGCGATCCTTGAAACCAATACCGACATAACCGAGCGCAAGCGGACCGAGGATGCGCTCCGGCGCAGCGAAATGTATTTGGCGGAAGCTCAGCGGCTAAGCCTTACGGGCAGCTTCGGTTGGAAGGCGGGAAGTGAGGAGATTTTCTGGTCCGATCAAACTTACCGGATCTTTGGTTACGACTGTACCGTCAAGCCGACGGTCGACGTCATACTGCAACGCGTGCATCCGGACGACGTTGCGCTCGTGAAAGACACAATCGAGCGTGGCTCACAAGACGGGGGAGACATAGATTTTGAACATCGCCTGACCATGCCGGACGGTACCCTGAAATACGTGCGCGTGCTGGGCCACGCCAGGCCGGATGCAGCCAGCCCTGAGCTTATCGGCGCGGTGATGGATATCACCGCGACCACGCGCGCCCAGGAGGCGCTGCAGGAAGCGCAGGCAGAGCTCACGCACGTCACGCGTGTGACGACGCTGGGGGAATTGACGGCTTCGATCGCTCACGAGGTGAACCAGCCGCTCGCCGGCATCGTCATTAACGCCGAGGCCAGCTTGCGCTGGTTGGGGCATGCGACGCCGGAGCTGGACGAGGTGCGCCACGCCGTGGAACGCATCATCAGCGATGCCCGCCGAGCGAGCGATGTCATTCGGCGAATAAGGGATCTTTCCAAGAAGGCAAGGCCCGAGCTGGTTCCCATCGACCTTAACGACATCGTCGATGACGCCCTATTGCTGGTGCAGCGTCAGGTGCTCAGCCATCGCGTCGGGCTGCGCTTGGAACTGGAGGCCGGACTCCCGCGCGTGCTCGGCGACCGGGTGCAGCTGCAGCAGGTGGTCATCAACCTCGTGATCAACGGCATCGAAGCCATGGCGCACGTGACCGATAGCCCGCGCTGGATGTCGATCCGAACACACCGAGATGAAGGCGGGCAGGTCCACCTCTCGGTGCAAGATGCCGGCGTTGGCATCGACTCCGAAAACGCCAATCGCCTGTTCAACGCCTTTTACACGACCAAACGGGAGGGCATGGGTATGGGATTGTCTATCTCCCGTTCCATCGTCGAGGCTCACGGCGGTCGGATTTGGGCGACCAACAACGAAGGCTCTGGGGCAACCATCCAGTTTACCTTGCCCGCGTATCGGCACAACGAACGCGCCGCATGAGGGGCAGCGGCGGCGTTCCCAGTTTGGCTTTGGGCTGGGGAAGTTCCGTGGCAGCGAGCGGGTGGCGTTGGGCCTGCGGTTGGGGGGCGACGCGTCCGGGCTTGCGCGCGAGCGCCTGGCGACGCGGGCCCGAGCCGCCGCCTGGCGTGACGTTGCTGCGCCGGACAAAAAAGTTGGCGCCCGCAGCCAGCAACTCAACGTCCACACCAGCAGCGGCTCCGGAAGGGTTGGTTGGTCTAGCCGCCGCCGACCCTTACCTTGCTGCCTTCGGTGAGATTGCCCCCGGGATTGAGGACGACCTGGTCGCCCACCTTGACACCATCGCTCAGCTCCAGCGAGGTTCCCAGATCGCGCCACCGTTACCGTTCGGATATGCACAATGCCATTGTCGACCACGGCGACCTGCAGGCCGTCGCGGTTGAAGATGATGGCTTCGGATGGCACCAGTACTGAATTGACCTTGCGCGGAATATGCAGCTCGACCGTGCAATAAATGCCCGGCGCCAGGGCCCCATCGGTATTCGGAACGTCGATCTCGGTAAGCAGCGTCCGTGTGCCTGGCTGCAGCGCATCCGCGATCCGGATCACCTTACCCGTGAACGTGCGGTCCGGGATTTCCGGCACGCGCACGTCGGCTTCTACGCCGGGACCCAAGCCGAATGCCCGGTCCTGGGGCACAAACACCTGAATGCGGATAACCTTGGTCTGCATGGTCGTGAACATGAAGGTTCCGCGCGTCGCGTCGGCTTGCACGAGCGAGCCCACGGCGATGTTGCGCTGGGTGACAACCCGTCAAACGGTGCGACTACGGTCTGATGGGCCTTTTGCTGATTGGACCTTCAGCTGGGCCTCCTGGGCCGCCACATTGGCTTGCGCGACAGCAAGTCCCGCTTCTAAGGCCTTGAGATTTTGCACGTCTATGGACCTTGCTGCGGCGTGGCCCAGCCTTTCTCGACCAATGGCTTGTCGCGCGCCCAGGTGACGCGCGCGAGGTCCAAATTCGCCTGCGTCTGCTGCACCGTCGCCTTGTTCTGACCAAGCGTGGCCTCGGCCTGTGCAATCTGATGATCGAGCTCCGGAGCCGTAATCTCTACAAGCGTTTGTCCATCGCTGACACGGTCGCCGATGTCGACATCGCGCTTCTCGATATAGCCGGTGGCGCGCGCAAAAATATTGGCCACCGCATAAGCCAAGGTGGTAGCAGGCAAGGTCACCAGCGTGATGCCGTCGCTCGCTCGCACCGGCGCGACGCGGACATTCGGCACGAAATTGCGCTGGAAGTTCGAGGCTTCCATGACTTGTCGCTGCTGAGAAGAGTAACGCCACGCGCCGAAACCCAGCGCCGCGAGAACCGCGACAAGGGCCGCAAAGCCGACCAGCCGCATTCCCCGTGCGGCCGGCTTGGCAAGGGGTTGGTCCGGCGGTCCAAGCGGTTGCTTGGCGGTATCCGGTAGGCGCCGGTCTTGGAGCGTTAGAGCATCCTTCATACGATTTTTTCCTCGCCGAACACGCCTTCCGCCGCTTTTCCGTCGTTCCTTCGCCGTAGCACCGCAAACAGGTGGGGTACGATTAACAGGGTTGTCGGTGTCGCAAACAAAAGGCCGCCAATCACGGCTCGCGCCAGCGCGGCATTCTGTTCCTCGCCCGCACCGCCGATCGCCATCGGGATCATGCCGACGATCATCGCCGCGGCCGTCATCAGCACCGGGCGGATACGCGTATGTCCGGCGTCGATTGCCGCCTGAAATGACGTTCTGCCCGCCAGCTGCTGCTCGCGGGCGAAGGTGACGAGCAGGATCGAGTTCGCGGAGGCAACGCCGACCGCCATGATCGCCCCCATCAGCGATGGGACATTGAGGGTCGTGCCGGTGACGAATAGCATTGTCAGGATCCCGCGGAAGGTGGCAGGCAGGGCGAGAATGACCACGAAGGGATCGCCAAAAATCGCGTGTCCATCCACAATTTCCGCTCTGCGTCGTGCCAGCGCCGGTTCGCGCGTTCGGCGCCCGGTCCATATCGGACTGGACGAGCGGATATGGATCGAGTGTGACCGCTGCGACGAAAAGCACCACTGCAGCGGCTTATTCACCTCTGGCCGGCCCAAGCTCAGCAGAGGCATCCGGGCGATCGTCGAGCCCCGCTTAGGGTGGCGGGCTTGGGATCCTCCCAAGATTACAAGTTAGTAGCAGCACGCTCCGCGGAAAGGCCCGGTTAGTTTCGCCGTCATGATGACGGTGCTGAAACGCCATCCATGATCGGCGCGGGCAACAGACGACCGTTTAGCCCTTAAGCCGCCGCCACCTTTTTGGATCCAGGTAAGGCCGCCATTGGCCTCCGGTCGCCTTGTTGGCCCTGTGCTGCTCAAGACAGGTGTGCATTCTCGCATTGCCGGCCGACTCCCTGGAGTACCTAGGCGAGAGATGGCCGTCGGAAATACCGCGTTGCCGTTGGCCCGCGGTGCGGTTCGAAGTCGATAACCTCAAGACGGGCGCACGCCTGGGCACGCGCTCGCTGGGCGCCTGCACGCTTGCGCCATGCCTCGGAAAGGGATCGCTTCGAACTCCTCTATTGTCATCGTGGAAGGAGAAGTGGGCGCCAACCGGTCCCTTCGGCCGCAACGTTCTCCTCTCGAGAAGGCGCTACGCGTGTGATTGCAAAGGAGAAAATCTTCTGGACGCGAGCACGATTTCGAATCCAAAAAAATGCGCAAAGTCGAGCTAAGGGCCCGCGCTCATCGAGAATCGCCGCCCGCATTCCAGCTCGTTGAACCCGCAAACGCCGCGCAGTGTCCAAGTTCGTGTTATTTTCCCAAGTACATTTTAACCGCTTGCTGGCGACCAATCAGGACAGCTGCCCGGGTGGCGCCGGGCGTATGTTGACCTTACGCCCGTCGGTAAGATCAATTGGAGGAGTGAGGATCACCTGGTCCCCCTCCTTAACGCCGCGGTCCACTTCGACCGTCGCGCCGAAATCGCGCACCACATTGACCGAGCGAAGGCGGGTGATCCCGTCCTCGACCACTGCAATGCTGAGGCCGCTTCGGTTGAAGATGATTGCGTCGGATGGAACGATCAAGGATGGTATCTTGCGCGGGATCCTGAGCTCGACTGTGCAATAGAGACCCGGCGAAAGCTCCTGATCCGGATTGGGCACGTCGATCTCTGTCAGAAGGGTTCGGGTGTCCGGCTGCAGAGCATTGGCGGTGCGCGTCACGCGTCCGGGGAAGGTGCGGTCGGGGATCTCGGGCACACGCAGCACCGCCTCGATGCCGGGCGCCACGCCAAAAGCTTCGGTCTGCTGCACGTATACCACGATGCGAATTATGTCGGTTTGCATCACCGTGAATAGGAACGTGCCGTTGATCGCATTCGCCTGCACCAAGTCGCCAACGTCGACGTTCCGCTGCGTGACGACGCCATTGAACGGCGCGAGCACCCTCAGGTATGCCTTCTGCTGCCTCAGCACCTGGAGCTGCGCGTCCTGCGCTTGAATGTTCGCCGCGGCGACCGCGACGGCCGCGTTTTGTGCCTCAAGATTGAGGCGATCCGTATCGCCCACTTGCTGTGAGAGGTCGCCTTGTTGCACAAGGCGGCTATCGCGGTTAAAGGTGTCCTGGGCGAGATCGCGGTTGGCCGTTGCCTGTTGCAGCGCAGCCCGCATGCTGGCAAGCGTTCCCTCGGCCTGATCGATCTGGTGATCGACCTCCGGGGCGGCGATGGCGACCAGCAGCTGTCCCGCCTTGATGTGGCTTCCGATGTCGACCTCGCGCTGCGAGATATATCCGCTCGCCCTGGCAAAGATATTGGCTTGCGCGAATGCTTGTGTGATCGCCGGCAAACGCACGGAGATGATGCCCGGGTTTGCGCGCACAAGTGCCGTCCGCACGTTGAGAATCGGCTCTTGGGGCTGCCCAGGCGTGGCCACCGGCTGGCTGCGCAACGTGTAGTGGTGCCAAAAACCAACGCCCAGCATGGCGCAGAGCAACAGCACGCAGCCAACCATAAGAATTCGATTCTTCAGAGCGCGATTGTCTGAGCGACCCTTGACCCGCACTCGGGGGCGTTCCGTGATGTTCATCGCAGTCCCCCGACCGGCTCCGACCCGATGCTGACCCTGGCTCCATCCACAAGGCCGACCGGCGGATTAAGGATGACCTGATCGCCTGCAGCGATACCGCCCGCCGCCTCAACCTCCGTCCCATTGTCACGGGCGACCTGTATCTTCCGAAGATGTGCGATGCCATCACTCACCACCGCGACTTCCAGCGCGCCACCACTTAAGATGATGGCTTCAGCCGGCACCACTGGCCCCCTTATCTTGCGCGGGATGCGCAGCTCGATCGTGCAATGGGTCCCGGGCGTGACCGTTCCGTCGGGATTTGGAATATCCACTTCGGTCAGCAATGTCCGCGTTCCCGGCGCCAGTGCCTTGGCAGTGCGTGTTACCTTCCCGGGTAAGCTACGGTCCGGCAATTCCGGCAGGTGTAGGATGGCATCGATACCCGGGCTCACTCCAAAGGCCAGATCCTGCGGCACGAATACTTGCGCTCGAATGACGTTGCGCTGCACAATGTTGAACATGAACGTTCCACTGGTGGCGTCGGCCTGGACCAAGCTGCCCACGTCGATGTTGCGCTGGGTAATGACGCCGTCAAATGGAGCGACGACACGCTGATAGGCCTTCTGCTGGCGCAAGACCTGCAGTTGTCCCTGCTGCGCCCTGACGTTGGCTTCTGCGACGCTTAGTGCGGCTTGTTGCGCCTTGAGTGTCTGGACGTCGTTGACGCCCTGCTGCTGTGAAAACCAACCTTTGCGGACAAGCGGATTGTTTCGGTTCAAGGTCACCTGGGCCAGATCAACGTTGGCCTGCGCCTGCAACTGCGCCGCCTTGAGCTGCGCCAGCGTGGCTTCTGCCTGAGCTATTTGGTGGTCGAGCTCGGGCGCTGTGATCTCGGCGAGCAGCTGGCCTTGCGTGACGCGATCACCGATGTCCACGTAGCGCTTCTCGATGTAACCGCTGGCGCGAGCGAAGACGTTGGCGGCGGTAAAAGCCAATGTCGTCGCCGGAAGCCGCGTGATCGCGATGTCGTTGGCCGCCTTGATCCTTGCCACGCGTACGCTCGGAACGAAATCCCGGCGCTGCTGCGAAACTGCAATCACGTCGCGTTGCTGCGCATAATAGCGCCATCCGCCGATGGCAAGTACCCCGATGAGCACCAGCAGCACACCAAGTCCCAGCACTCGAACTCCCCGTCCCGATCCCGGTTGGCGCTGTTCTGCGGGAAGGTGCTTGGGGTCGATTTTGAGCTCCGTGTCTCGGTCAGGCTTGCGCCCGCGAAGGAGCAATTGCAGGTCTTTCATTCGAGGCCCGTCTCGAACACTCCGTGCGCCGTCTTGCCGTCATTGCCCTTGCGCAGTTTGGCGAACAGGCAGGGCACGATGAGCAGCGTCGTCGGAGTGGCAAACAGCAGGCCGCCGATGACCGCGCGGGCCAAGGCGGCATTCTGCTCCTCGCCGGCTCCCCCTATCGCCATAGGAAGCATCCCGACGATCATGGCCGCGGCCGTCATAAGCACGGGGCGGATGCGGGTATGACCTGCATCGATGGCAGCCTCGGAGGCGCTTTTGCCCGCGAGCTGCTGTTCACGAGCGAAAGTGACGAGCAGAATGGAGTTCGCCGACGCGACTCCGACCGCCATGATCGCGCCCATCAGCGAGGGCACGTTCAACGTGGTTCCGGTCACGAACAACATGGCAAGGATGCCGCAAAAGGTCGCCGGAAGAGCGAGGATCACCACAAACGGGTCGCCAAAGTTCTGGTAGTTCACGACCATGAGCAGATAAACGAACACGGCCGCGAACAGCAGTCCGATGGCAAGGTCGCGGAAAGCATCGTTCATGCTCTGAATCTGGCCGATCACCTGGATCGAGTTTCCAGGCGACAGCTGCTTGGCTAGCTCCTCTACGATCTTGCTGATCTCGCTCGAGACGCTGCCGAGATCACGCCCGGCCACGCTTGCATAAACCTCATAGACCGGCTGAATGTTGCTTTGATTGGCATTGGTCGGCACGCTGCTGCGCGTGAAGGTCGCGACGTTGCTGAGTAGGCCCGGTACCGGACCGTCAGCGGAATTCAACGCGGTGGAGACCGGTGTGTTTCCGAGATCATTGAGCGAGCTTACTTTGGGTTCCGGCGTCTGGACCGCGAAATAGTAGGGAATGCCCGACTTGGGGTCGGTCCAGAAATTCGGAGTGACCTGCTCGGAAGAGCTGAGACTGACGTTGACGTTGGTGGCAATGGTGTTGGCATTGAGGCCCAACTGAGCCGCGCGCGCGCGATCGATCGTGGCGTAGAACGCCGGAGCCTCTACTTCCTGCTGCAGATGTGCATCCGCAATTCCTGGAATTGCCGCGATGCGGCGGCGGAGCTCATTGGCCACGCGCAGATTTGTTGCCCGGTCGTAGCCAACGGTCCGCACATCGATCTGAGCGGGCAAGCCGAAATTGAGGATCTGGGTCACCATGTCCGCCGACTGGAAATAGAAGAGCACGTCGGGGAAGGCGGCCGGCAGCGCCTCGCGCAGCTTGCGCACATACTCGCCGGTCGGTGCGTGACCTTCTTTCAACGCGACCAGGACCACACCGTCGTTGACGCCGATGGTGGAGCCATCGGCGAAGGCCAAGTTGTATGAACGCGCCGGCAAGCCAATATTGTCGACAATGCGTTCACGTTCGCGTTCGGGAATAATCTCCCGGATCTTCTCTTCCACGGCTTGGAAGATGCGCTCGGTCGTCTCGATCCTGGTGCCTGCCGGGGCGCGGACATGCAGCTGGATCTGGCCGCCGTCAATGACCGGAAAGAAGTCGCGGCCCACGAAGATGAACAGCAGCCCGCCCATTGCAACGACTACGATGGCGAAGACCGGCAACACAAATCGACCGTGCAGCAAAGCGCGGAGCAGGCCCACGTAGGCGCTGCGCATCTTCTCGAAACCACGCTCGAACGCGCTATGTGCACGGGAAAACCAGCCTCCTGAAGCCCTGCGCTGCTCGCCCCTGAGCAGCAGGCCGATCGTAATCGGCGTTAAGGTTCGCGAGAGCGCGTAAGAAGCCAGCATGGCAAATACGACAGCATAGCCGAGCGGGGTGAACAGGTACTTGGCGGGACCCTCGAGGAAGACGACCGAAGTGAAGACGCAGCTGATGGCGAGCGTCGAGACCAAGGTCGGCACCGCGATCTCGGCGGCGCCATGCAGGGTTGCGGAGGGTAGCGGTCTTCCCTCCTCGGTGAGAAGGCGGTGTGTATTCTCGATCGTCACCGTCGAATCGTCGACCAGGATGCCGACGGCCAGCGCCAAACCACCCAGCGTCATCGTGTTGAGCGTTTCGCCCATAAAATAGAGGACTACCAGGGAAGATAGTATTGCCAGCGGAATCGAGATCATGACGACCAGCGTCGATCGCCACGACCCCAGAAATATGACGATCATTAAGGCAGTGAGGCCCGCTGCGATCGCTCCCTCGCGTAGCACGGCCGCGATCGATTGTTTCACGAACACCGATTGATCGAATAATTCAGCTATGTTGAGACCAGCTGGCGCCGCTAGACGAGCCGTTTTGAGCGCATCGCGGACCCTGTTGACGACATCGAGTGTCGATGCATTCCCGTTCTTGATCACGCTCAGCAGAACGGAGCGACGGCCGTCTTCGCGCACCACGTTCTGCTGCACCAGCCACCCATCGTGCACCTGGCCAACGTCTTTGACGAAGACCGTAGCGCCGTTCGCCACCTTGAGGGGAATGTTGTTGAGATCCTCGATGCTCGGCGGCGTTGCATTGGTGCGCACCGTGTACTGAGTATCACCGATTTTGGCGGTACCCGACGGTAGCGTGAGATTCTGCGCATTTACAGCATTGACGACGTCCAGTGGCGTTAGCCCCCTGGCCACAAGTTTTTCCGGGTCAATATCCACCATGATCTGGCGGTATTTGCCGCCAGCCGGAGTTGGCAGCGTTATGCCGGGAATTGGCGCCAATTGCTGCCGCATTCGGTAGATGCCGTAGTCGTAGAGCTGCTGTTCGTTGAGACGGTCGGAGCTCAGGCTGATCTGTAGGACCGGGACACTTGAAGCGTTGAACTGCACGATGATCGGCGGCTGGATGCCGGTCGGCATCAACGCCCGAATGGCGTTCGTGGCAGCGGCGATCTGCGATATGGCGAGATCGAGGTTGACATCCGGTTGAAAGTAGATCTTCTGCACCGAGATGCCGTTTAGGGTCTGCGCCTCCATGTTCTTGATGCCGTTGACGTTCGAGCTGATTGAGTACTGACTGTAGGTAGTGACCCGCTGCTCCATCTCGGGCGTGCTCAGCCCGATGTACGACCAGATGATCGTCACCACCGGAATATTGATTTCCGGGAAGATGTCGGTCGGCATCGTCCGAATGGCGGCAGTGCCGAGAAAGAGGATGAGCGCCGCCAACACGTAGAACGTGTGGGGGAATCTCAGCGCGAAGCGGACAATACCCATGTTTCAATTATCGATCGCGCTTTGGGCTGGTCCTGGCGCACGCCGTCACGGCGCTACGGCATCCTCGTTTCCGCCGTATCGACCGGTCTGAATTTGGCGCAGGTTACCGATCTGCAGGTTGATCGCGGAGGCACTGCCACAAGCCACTAAGCTCACCGCGCGCCGCGCTGATGTATCCAGCATAAGACTTCGCTCGCGCAGTCGAGATCAGCGTCCAACCCCTTCACCGGCATTTCCGCTCAACGAGTCCGCCGGTGAGACTTGTTCTTGTGCCGCTGCACTTGCTGGGAAGTAAGCGCCCGATCCAACTTGTCAATGCGTGCGCCAAGCCGCATCACGGCGAGTTGAAAGTATTCCCGCTCATCGCCACAAGAATAAACGAATACCCACGAGATCGCGCTCTGATTGTGGCACGGGTCGCACCCGGCCACACGAATGAGGCCCAAAGACTGCATACGGACAACTACTGAGGTGCAGCAAGAAAGCTACCGAGGTGCCATCAGACAACTACTGAGGTGCTATTTCGATGGGTCGCCGTGCGCTCTGGCATCCAATTCCCTCAGTTGACGATCGGTTCGGCAACCTCTTCTGACGTTTGGTGACACGCACATGCATTGCCTGGAAGGATCCATCCGCAGGTTGCCCTATGGAACGGCCCTGATGACGGCACCGCCAACTTTCCTGGATTGTCCGCTTGAATCACGGGCGATTGCCAGCTGACCGCCTCTGCAAAGTGGTACGAGGATTAGCGAATAAGGCACCTAGGTGGGAAACGCCAGTTTGCAGGCGGTGGTTTCGTTGCCCTCGCCGACCTCGTCGGGCCGTACGGCGGCCCGCGGCGTAAAGACAGCAAAAGCATCACTGCGCGGTGGATGCACCTCGCCGACCAAAAGTGTGCTCAAGAGTTGATGATCACCAGCGCGGAAAAACGCACGACCGCGCTGGAGTGATACCTGTGCAGGTAACACGTATCCCTGCAGCGCTCGCGCGAGGGTGACAGGAGCCAGCGATTTCTCCTGATTGGCAATTTGCGCGAGAGTGTGGATGGCTACGTAACCGAACCAGTTGCGCGCGCTCGCCACCTTGCCTGTCCGGCGCCGGATCGCCCCATTGAATGCGTCCACCTGCGGCATACCCGGCTGGTCCCACCACCATTCCATGGTCCACCACCCGATTCGTGCGGCGTCCGATACGCTGAGGATGCTCTCCAGTTCGAACAGCGCGCCGCCAACTGCCATGTTCTCGGTGAGGCCGAATCGCACAATCTGCTCGAGGCTGCGCACTTGGTCATCACCGCCCATATTGTTGATGAGGACATCGGGTCGATAATTTTTTGCGTTCAACAGCGGCTCGGAGTAATCGGTAGTGCCGAGGGGAACAATGTCACCTGCCCACGTACCGTCGTGCTCCCGCAG
>Ga0081540_1000034_pt1 | contig 142197 bp, 126 predicted proteins | sample TabmetS2T1R1_FD_71024 | JGI IMG/M metagenome (GOLD analysis project Ga0081540, IMG submission 71024) | Tabebuia heterophylla rhizosphere microbial communities from the University of Puerto Rico - S2T1R1 | ecosystem: Host-associated > Plants > Roots > Rhizosphere ... | reverse complement strand
GGTCTCGAAAATCCCCGGCTTGTCGGCGTCGTCTTTCAGCGTCTGCAGTCGTCTGAGGATGCGCCGAGCCTCCTCGAACGGCCAGGCGCGCGCCTCATCGACCGCAGCGCGCAGGGTTTCATCGACGGTGCTTGTGGGCGGCATCCTTGCCCCCATGTTTGAGATGGTTGGAACGCGAGCCAGCGCGCCGCGACCCTATGGGCAGCCCGCGCGTGCGTCAATTGCCAGCCGACGCCGGCCCGTGGCAATCCTCACAGCTATGCCAAACACGCGTGTGCGCGATCCATAAACGGTGTTTGCGCGGTGAGGCAAAGGGGCTAACGTGCCGGCATCGCAAGCTTACCGGGAAACCTAGCTTATGCGCGAGCGCACGCATTTTCTGCTGCTCAATGTTGGCCACTTCATGGATCATCTGTTCACGCTGATCTTCGCCACCGTCGCGGCGCTGGCGCTCAATCGCGAGTGGGGTTTGGGCTACGCCGATCTCCTGAAGTACGCAACCCCGGGCTTTTTCGCCTTTGGCGTGTTTGCGCTACCCGCAGGCTGGCTTGCCGATAAGTGGAGCCGCGATGGCATGATGAGCGTATTTTTCATCGGCATCGGCATCGCCTCGATCATGACCGGCTTCGCGCGCACGCCGTTCGAGATCGCGCTCGGTCTTTTTATCGTCGGCATGTTTGCCGCCATCTACCATCCCGTCGGCCTGGCGATCGTGGTTGAGAAATGGAAGAACACCGGCATGCGTATCGCCGTCAACGGTGTCTGGGGCAATCTCGGCGTCGCCAGCGCCGCCCTGATCACCGGTTACTTCATCGATCACGGCGGCTGGCGAACTGCCTTCTTCGTTCCGGGTGTCGCCTCGATCTTGCTTGGTATCGCCTATAGCGTGCTGCGATGGTCACAAATCACGCAACCGCGCGCGCGCGCCACCGCTCCGGCCGCGGCACCGGAGCTGGCACGCGATGTCAAGGCGTTGTTGTTGCGCGTTTCCATGATCGTGTTTTTGACCACCGCAGTTTCCAGCATCGTATTCCAGTCGACGACGTTTGCGCTTCCCAAGGTGTTCGACGAGCGGCTCGGCGGCCTCGCCATTTCCGCCACCGCACTCGGGCAGTTGGCGTTTCTGGTTTTTGCCCTCGCCTCGATCGGACAATTGATCGTGGGACACTTCCTCGACCGGCTCGGTCCGCGCACGGTGTTCATGGCGGCGGCGGCCCTGCAGGTCGTCTTTTTCATGGCGATGCCGGGCCTCGTCGACTTGCCCGCATTCCTGTGCGCGCTCGGTTTCATGCTGGCGGCGTTCGGGCAAATCCCGATCAACGACTACATGATCGGCCGGCTGGCCGACGGCCAATGGCGCGCGCGCATCTACGGCGTGCGCTATGTGGTCAGCTTCACCGTGCTGGCCGCCGCCCTACCCCTGATCGCCTTCATCTATGAAAACTGGGGCTTTGACGCGCTGTTTCGCGTGCTGGCGCTGTCCGCGGCGCTAATTCTGGCTGCCGTTTCGTTGCTGCCGCAGCGCCTCCCCGCCGCGCGCGATGCTCTGGCACGGGCGTGAACAGGGGGCGAGTGGCGCAAGCCTCCGCGACAGGCCGCCCCTGCCGGCGTCGACCGGCCTCGAGTGGCCTCCTATAGTGGCCTCCTCTACCGGGGCAGCGAGGGAGCAGCAAGGATGCAACAGCACGACGTGGTCGGCATCGGCAATGCCATCGTCGATATCATCGGTCGCTGCGATGACGCCTTTCTGGCGCGACACGGCCGCAGCAAAGGCAGTATGCAGCTCGTCGATGCCGCCGCGATCGGCACCCTCTATCATGCCATGGGACCGGGGGTAGAGATTTCCGGTGGCTCGGTCGCCAACACCATGGTCGGGATTGCCTCGCTCGGCGGCCGCGCCGCCTTCATCGGTAAAACGGCGCAAGATCAGTTCGGGGAGGTGTTCGGACACGACATTCGCGCGGCCGGCGTCACGTTCCAGACGCCTCCGGCCGCGGCTGGCAGCGAGCCCACGGGTCGGTCGCTGATTCTCGTGACGCCGGATGGGCAGCGCACCATGAACACGTTTCTTGGCGTCAGCCCGGAGTTGGGCGAGGACGAGATCGATGCCAAGCTCATTGGCGGGGCCGCGATTGTCTATCTTGAGGGTTATCTATTCGATCGACCGCAAGCCAAAGCGGCCTTCCGCACTGCCGCTCGCATAGCCGTCGGCGCCGGCCGGCAGGTCGCGCTCAGCCTTTCTGACGCCTTCTGCGTCAACCGACATCGCGCCGAATTCCTCGACTTCATCCGCTCCACCGTTGACATTTTGATCGCCAACGAGGCCGAGATCACCGCCCTTTACCAGGTGGCGTCGTTTGCGCAAGCGGCGGCACAGGTGCAGGCCGACAGCAAGCTCGCGGCGCTGACGCGGTCCGAAAAGGGCAGCGTCATCTTGAGCGCCGGCAGCGCGCCGATCACCGTGCCGGCGGTCCCGGTGTCGGCGGTGATCGACACCACCGGGGCGGGCGATCTTTACGCGGCCGGCCTACTCTATGGCATCAGCAAGGGTCTGGGGCTCGCGCCGGCGGGTCGGCTCGGCAGTCTGGCGGCAGGTGAAATCATCGGCCAGCTCGGCGCCCGGCCCGAGGGCAACTTGGCAAATCGCGCCCGCGCCGAGGGGCTGCTCCCCTGAGCGGCCCGCCGCCCGTGGCGCACGACCCGCGGGCTGACGGGCGACGCGCGGCCGGTGCGGGGGCGTCGGCCTCGACGCCCCCCAATGGCGCGACTGTGAGGCCAACGAGCGTCCACCGCCCTGGACGGCAAGTCCTCGGCGCAACCCGCCGCATCCCGCGCTAAGCGTGGGCATTAGACCGCCAGCTCGCCTCACACCGCCGCCGGCGTTGCTCGGGGTCGCCATACGCGTAGGAGGTGATTTCGCTGGGGTGGATGCCGATGTCCCTCAAGGTGCGGTCATCCAGTGCGGACAAAATGCGCACCGTGGTCCGCCGGCGCTGCCACTCCCAGTAGGCTCGCCAAGCCCGTTGCAGCCTGCCTTTGAGGCCGACGCCGACCGCAAAGCCAAGCCGACGGCGACGATATGTGATATGAGCGCACGTCATCAATTTCTCCTTTAAAATCTCTTCTTTTTCCAGTTTTCGAAGGCTATCTCCCGCCGAACGCATGCTCTGGAGGAAGGGACTGGGCCTCGAGTCGCACTATCGCCCATCACTCCTGCCAGCCTGCTGTCAGGAGCCCTGACAGGCTCCTGACAGGGTGGTGTCAGGAGCGCTACGCTAAGAAAGCAATGATCGATAGTTCCGAGGGGACAGCCGCGTGCGCCGCGCCGACCGCTTGTTCGAGATTATTCAGTTCATGCGCCGCAAGGAGCTGGTGCGGGCGCGGGATCTTGCCCAGTCGCTCGAGGTTTCCGAGCGGACGATCTACCGCGATATCCAGGACCTGATCGTCAGCGGCGTGCCGATCGAGGGGGAGGCTGGGGTCGGCTACGTGCTGAAAGCGGGCTTCGACCTTCCCCCATTGATGTTCAACGAGCAGGAAATCGAGGCGTTGGTGCTGGGCGCCCGGATCGTGCAGTCGTGGGCCGACGAGAAGCTCGCGGCGGCGGCCACCGATGTGATCGCCAAGGTCGAGGCGGTCATCCCCGAGCGCTTGCGCGACTACATGGCCAACACGGCTTTATTGGCCCCCCCACATCACTATATGGAGCAGGTCACATTCGACGTGGCCGAGCTGCGGCGCGCCCTGCGCAGCCAGCTGAAGTTGCATTTTCGCTACCGCGACGGCTTCGGGGATGCCTCGGAACGAACGGTGCGGCCCCTGTGCCTTGCCTACTTCGGTCCGGTTTGGCTGCTGTCGGCCTGGTGCGAGCTGCGCGATGATTTTCGCACCTTCCGCCTCGATCGCATCGATGGTTTTCAGGTTCAGCCCGATCGCTTCCGGGCCGAGCCGGGCAAAACGCTGCACGATTTCTTAAAGCGCGATCAGGCGTGGACTCGCACCCGCTCGCCGATGACGGCGGCAGATACGTAACGGCGGCGCCGCAGGCGGCACCAGCCAGACAAGACGCTAGACGATTTCTGCCGGCGATCGGGAATAACTTGTCGGGGCAACCGTTGTTGCAGTGACCGGCTCACTCCCGCACCGAGCCGTTCAACAAAAATAGGGCGCCGCCCCCCGCACCCGGCGCCCTGTTTTATTTGGTCAAGCCTTACCGCCGGCCGCCAAAGGGCACCCCAGCCACAGGTGGGCCGCTCCGCCACCTTCCCTGCCAAGACATGGTCCAGAGGCAAGCTGGCGCCAAGCACTCGCCGAGCTGGCGGCAGGCGCGGCTCGGGATGCGACACCGGCCCTATGCTCGCGGCAGGCAGGCGCCCCAAGCGCCGTGCTGCGCTCATGCTGGGGACGTGGCCGCACGGTCAGCTTGGGAATTGGGCCGAGGGGGTTGAGCGCGAGATTTCCATCTCCTCGGCGGTCATGTCGACTGGCACGTTGGCAAACAAGGGCGTCGACAAATACCGCTCGCCCGTGTCCGGCAGCATGGCCAGTATGGTCGATCCTTCGGGCGCCTCGGCGGCAATCCTCAAGGCGCCGGCAAAGGTGGCGCCGGAGGTGATACCGACAAAGATGCCTTCCTTGGTTGCAAGTTCGCTGCTCATGCGGATTGCCTCGGCAGCGGGTACCGCCATCAACTTGTTGATCACGTTCAACGCCACCGCATCACCGGTGATCTTGGGAATGAAATCGGGGGTCCAGCCCTGCATGGGGTGCGGCTTGAAGGCTGCGTGCGCGGCGGCGGGAGAGCCATCGGGGTGGCGGGCCTGCGCCGTGCCGCTGCCCAACAGCTGCGCATCTTCCGGCTCGCAGACGATGATCTTCGTCTCCGGGCGTTCCTTGGCCAGCACGCGGGCCACACCCTTAAGAGTGCCACCCGTGCCGTAGCCCGTAACCCAGTAATCGAGCCGCTCGCCGGCGAAGTCCTCGATGATCTCGCGCGCGGTGGTGCGCGAGTGGAAATCGGGATTGGCCTCGTTTTCGAATTGGCGCGTCAAAAACCAGCCGTGCGTGTTGGCGAGTTCGACGGCCTTCACCACCATGCCCATGCCGCGCTGGGCTTGCGGGGTCAGCACGACTTTGGCCCCGAGGAAGCGCATCAGGCGCCGCCGTTCGACGCTGAACTGCTCGGCCATCGTCACCACCAGGGGATAGTTCTTCTGTGCGCAGACCATCGCCAGACCAATGCCGGTGTTGCCGCTGGTGGCCTCGATTACCGTTTGGCCGGGCTTGAGCTCTCCAGATTTCTCGGCGGCCTCGATTACGCCCAACGCAAGTCGGTCTTTGACCGAGCCCAAGGGATTGAAGGCTTCGATCTTGACGTAGAGATTGATGCCCGCCGGCGCCAATCGGTTGATCTTGACGACCGGTGTGTTGCCGACTGTCTCGAGGATGTTTTGGTACTTACGACCCATGATCACCTCCGTTGACCTGCCCCGGGCAAGGGCGCGGCCCCGCACCTCCTGCCGTGCGCAGCAATCTGACGCAGCTGGCGCGCCACGACAACCCAGTCTATGCCGACCCAGGGCGACTTTTCTCAGACGCGGCGCAGGCCTCAGATGCGACGCAGGGCGACATCCTCAATCCGATGGTTGCCGCTCTTGCGCAAAATGAGGCGCGCGCGCTGCCGAGTCGGCAGAATGTTCTCGGCCAGGTTCTTCTCGTTGATCGTACGCCAAATTTCGAGGGCTTGGGCACGGGCCTCGTCCGGCGTGAGATGGGCGTATCGATGAAAATAAGCGCCCGGGTCGCGGAAGGCTGTCTGGCGCAGACGCATGAAGCGTCTGACGTACCACTCCTCAATCATCTTGGCATCGGCGTCGATATAGATCGAAAAATTGAAGAAATCGGAGACGAATGGAATGGCCTCACCGTCTTTGGGCATTCGCGCCGGCTGCAGGACGTTCAATCCCTCGACAATGAGAATGTCGGGTCGATCGATGACCAGCACCTGGCCTGGAAGGATGTCGTAGTGAAAGTGCGAATAGACGGGCGCCTCGACCTTCTCCTTGCCCGACTTCACCTCGTGCAGAAAATTCAACAACCGCGCGGTATCGAAGCTTTCGGGAAAGCCTTTACGATGCATGAGGCCGCGACGGTTGAGCTCTTCGTTGGGATGCAAAAAGCCATCGGTCGTGATGAGGTCAACGCGTGGATGATCGGGCCAGCGGGCCAGCAACGCCTTCAGGACGCGCGCGGTGGTGCTCTTGCCGACCGCCACCGAGCCGGCGATGCCGAGGATGTAGGGCACCCGGTGGTCCTTACGCCCGAGGAAGCGGTTGGTGACCGCATGCAGCTCTTGGGCGGCGGCGACGTGAAGATTGAGGAGGCGGGAGAGCGGCAGGTAGATTTGTTCGACCTCCACCATCGACAGGTCTTCGATCAAGCCCGCGAGCTGGTCCAGCTCGCGCGGCACAAGGGTCATGGGCGTGTCGGCCCGCAGCTTGGCCCACTCGTCGCGGGCGAAGACCCGGTAGGGCGAAAATCCAAGTGCTGAGCGCGCGGCGAGGCTGCGCTGATCCAAGGTGCCAGGATCGTCGGTGACAGTCATGACGAGCCGCCGCGGCGCGCGGCCTTTTCGGCAATCCCTGACGTCGCCATGCGGGACCGCAGCTCCGCCAGTACCTCCTCCAGTCCCACCTGTCTGCTCTCGAGCAGCACCAGCAAGTGATAGACGAGATCGGCCGCCTCGCGCGTCAATGCTTGCCGGTCGCCGCCGAGCGCGGCGATAATGGTCTCGGTGCTCTCCTCGCCGAGCTTGCGCGCACAGCGTTCGACGCCAGCGTCGAGCAGCTCCTTGGTATAGGACGTGCCGCTGGCGGCGCTGCGGCGGCTGCTGATCAGCCGGGCCAGGCTCGGCAATACCTCGTCAAACTCGGGCGTCGCGGACATTCAGACTTTCCAAGGCGTGCCGATGAGCGATGGCACGATCCCCGGTGCCAATCAAGCACGGATGCGGCGCGCGGGTTGGGTCGCCTCAAGGCCAACCCCGCCGTCGAGCCTCCGTCCAGGCGGGCGGCAGGCCGTTCCCGCGTGGAGGGGCGGGTTCTCAGGCCGCCATCGCCGTGCGCTCGCAGCGGCCGGGGTTGGCTGTCAGGCGCCGCCCGCGCTAGCCCACCAGGCGGGTGCGAATGTAGTCCAGCTGGTCGAAATTGCCATAGCGGATGGTCAACGTGCCGCTCTCGCCGGGCCCCGGCTTGATCTCGACCTTGAGCCCCAACACGTCAGCAAGATCCTTCTCGAAGGCGCGCGTGTCGGCGTCCTTGTCCGACGGGCGTCGACTGGGGCTGACGCCGGCCTCACCGGCCTTGCCTTCGCTCTGCACCAAGGCCTCGACGGCGCGTACGTTCAGGTCTTGCGCGACGATCCTTTGCGCCAGGGTTTCGGCGTCCTCACGGCCAACCAGAGCCCGAGCGTGGCCGGCGGTCAGCACACCATCGGCGACGAGCGCCCGCACCGCGACCGGCAGTCGCAGCAGCCGCAGCGTGTTGGCGATGTGGCTGCGGCTCTTGCCGATCACCTCGGCCAACTGTTCCTGGGTATAACCAAAGCGCTCGGTGAGATCACTATAGCCCGTCGCCTCTTCAATGGCGTTGAGATCTGTACGCTGCACATTTTCGATCAGCGCAACTTCGAGCACCTCTTGGTCACTCAGATCACGGACGATCGCGGCTACCTGGTGGATCCCGGCGCGTTGGGCGGCACGCCAGCGTCGTTCACCGGCAACGATCTCGTAGCCGCCGCGGCTGGCGTCGGGCCTGACGATGATCGGCTGCAACAAACCCTTGGTGCGAATCGAGTCCGCTAGTTCTGCCAATTCTTCATCGTCAAAGTCGCGGCGAGGGTTCAATGGGCTGCGGTGAAGCTGGTCGATGCCGACCGTGCGCTGTTCGCCTTCGGCCGGCAGCCGCGGCCCGCCGCTTGGCGCCTCCCCGATCAAGGACGCAAGGCCGCGGCCAAGTCGGCCTTTTTGCAGGGGTATTGGCATCGAAGGTCCCCAAGTCTTATGGGTGTCGGACACGGACGTCCTCGCTAAAAGTCGGGCCGCAGGGTCTGCGTGGCCGCGATCGCATTCAAGCTGCTCTGAGGCGCTGCTCGCGCTCGATAATCTCGGTCGCCAGACGGATATAGGCTTGGCTGCCCGGACATTCATAGTCGTAGAGCAGGATCGGTTTGCCGAACGAGGGCGCCTCGGCCACACGCACGTTGCGGGGGATCATGGTCTCGTAGACTTTGGGACCAAAAAAAGCGCGCACCTCAGTCGCCACTTCCTTGGAAAGCGAGGTGCGGGCATCGTGCATGGTGAGCACGACCCCCTGAATCTCGAGGCTGGGATTGAGCGTGGCCTTGATCTGATCGATGGTTTCCTTGAGTTGCGAAATGCCCTCCAAGGCGAAGAACTCGCATTGCACCGGTACCAGCACGGCATGCGCCGCAACCATGGCGTTGAGCGTCAACAGATTAAGCGAGGGCGGGCAGTCGATCAAAAGGTACGTATAGGGCACTTCCACGGGCCGGGCACGCTGCTCAGCGATTAACGCGGCCACGGCATCGCGTAAGCGGAAGGGCCGGTTGGACTCGCTCATCATTTCCGACTCGAGGCCGACCAGGTCGGCGTTGGCCGGCACGATGCTGAGGTTTGGAACCAAGGTGGCCATGGCGGCAGCGGCAATGCTCGAGGTGCCGTTGAGGACATTGAAGGTCGTCAGATGCCGGACATCCTCGGCCACCCCGACGCCCGTCGAGGCATTGCCCTGGGGATCAAGGTCGACGATCAGCACCTTCTGGCCGACGGCGGCCAGGGCGGTGCCCAGATTGATGGCCGTGGTGGTTTTGCCCACGCCACCCTTTTGATTGGCGATGGCAAGGACGCGAAGCGCGGCGGCTCCGGGAAGCATGCCAGTCACGAGCGCGGCTCCTTCCAGTTTGGCTTAAGCGTGCAGACCCGCACGATGTGGGCCTCCGCTTCGGTAGAGCTCGGGATTAACTCACTGGTGAATGTCCACGCCTTGCGGGCGGCCTTGACCTCATTGGCCGCCTCCCGGCCCTTCGGGAACAAACCGATCGTACGGGGTGATAAGAACGGGGCAGCGAGGCTCAAGAGCTTGTCGAGGGGCGCCAAGGCACGCGCCGTTACCACATCCGGCGGCGCAACCCTACTTTGAGTCGCGTAGGTTTCGATTCTTGTCGACAGGATATCCACAGCGATACCGGTCTGGCGGACAACCGCGCCCAGGAACGCGGCTTTGCGGCTATCGCTCTCGATCAAGGTGACGCGCCCCGACTGCGGGGGCTCGGCACGGGCTGACTGGGCGGGGCAAGGCGCCACGGCCCTCGCCCAAGGGGCCTCCGCCAGTAAAATCGCCACCACGAGGCCGGGAAAGCCTGCGCCGGAGCCCAAGTCGAGCCAGGTTCGGGCCGCCGGAGCAAGGGCCACGAGTTGAGCCGAATCGGCAAAATGGCGCTGCCAAACGGCGGCCAGCGTCCGCTCGGCCACCAAATTGACGGCCTTTTGCCACTGCCGCAGCAAGGCCTCATAGGTTTCAAGGCGCGCCACGGTTTCAGGTGAAACACCAAACACGGCCGCAAAATCGGCCGGGCCCGTGACCGCCAGTGCGGATCGGCTTTTGACCGGGGTCGGCATGGCGTCGGCATAGCGCAAACGGACCCGTTCGCGCAAAACTGTTTCACGTGAAACGGTGTCCCTTCGCGCCTTTGGGCCCAGCGTCTTTGTTCAAGATGCCTCAGAGGCATCGGTTTCTGCGACACCGGAGCGCCGGCTGGTGCCCTTTTTTACGTGCGCCAGGAGCAGCAGCAGCGCCGCTGGGGTGATGCCCTCAAGGCGGCCGGCCTGAGCCAGGGTTGATGGTCGGGCGCTGTCAAGGCGTTGTTTCACCTCGCTCGATAGTCCGGCAATGCCGCCATAGTTGAGATCGAGCGGCAACCGTATGGCCTCCTCTTTGCGCAAAGCCGACACGTCGGCGTCTTGCTGGTCAACGTAGGAGGCGTAGCGGGCATCGACCTCAAGCTGGGCGGCAGCCCAGGCCGGAAGCGCGGCAAGGTCCGGCCAGATGGCCCCCAATTGGGCCAGCGTGACGCCAGGGTATGCCAGCAGCTCGAAGGCGCTGCGGCGCCGGCCATCTTTATTGACCCCAAGACCGTGTCGGGCCGCCGCGTTGGGAGTGAGGCTGAGGGCCTCGAGCCGACGGCGGCCGCTGTCCAAAGTCCGCCTCTTGGCCGCGTAGGCTTCGGCCCGCAACGCTCCCACGCACCCCAGCGCAACGCCGGCCGGCGTCAGCCGCTGGTCGGCGTTGTCTGCGCGCAGGCGCAGGCGGAACTCGGCGCGGGAGGTAAAGATTCGGTAGGGCTCGGAGACCCCCCGGGTGACGAGGTCATCGATCATAACGCCAAGATAGGCGTCGGCCCGAGAGACCACGAGCTCACGCCGGCCGCCAGCTGCGCTGAGGGCCGCATTCAATCCCGCCACGAGGCCCTGGGCGGCGGCCTCCTCGTACCCCGTGGTGCCATTGATTTGCCCCGCCAGGAAAAGCCCGGGTAGTTTTTTGATTTCAAGGGTTGGCAAAAGCTCGCGGGGATCGACGTAGTCATATTCGATGGCATAGCCGAACCGCTTGATTTGCACCTTGGCCAGTCCCGGGATGGTGCGGAGAAAGGCATCCTGAACATCCGTCGGCAGCGATGTGGAAATGCCATTGGGATAGATCGTGTCGTCGTCAAGGCCTTCTGGCTCGAGAAAGATTTGATGGCTGCTCCGGCTGGCGAAGCGCACGACCTTGTCCTCGATGGAGGGACAATAGCGCGGGCCGACGCCGCCGATTTGCCCGCAGTAGAGAGGAGCGCGGTGCAGGTTGGCACGAATGATGGCGTGGGTTGCCTCCGACGTCGCGGTCACGCCGCAGGCGACTTGGGCGTTGGCAATGCGCTGCGTGAGGAAGGAAAATGGCACGGGAGGATCATCGCCGGCTTGCATCGCCAGGCCGGTCCAGTCGATGGACGGGTGCGTGAGGCGCGGTGGCGTTCCGGTCTTGAGCCGTCCGAGCCGCAGGTGCAAGCCAAGCAAGCGTCGAGACAAGCCGTTTGCCGGCGCCTCCCCGTATCGGCCAGCCGGCGTCCTCGTCTCACCCTGATGAATGAGCCCACGCAAAAAGGTGCCGGTGGTCAGCACCGCAGCACCTGCGGGCAGCCTGCGCCCGTCGCCCAGAATGACCGCGGCAAGCCGGGACGGCCCCGCTGCCGGCGCGGTGACGGCGAGGTCTTCGACCGCCCCCTCGATCACGGTGAGGCCCGGCGTGGCTCGGATCATTGCCTGCATGGCGGCCCGGTAAAGCTTGCGGTCTGCCTGGGCCCTGGGGCCCTGCACGGCTGGCCCCTTTGAGCGATTGAGGACCCGGAATTGAATCCCGGCCGCATCGGCAACCTGGCCCATCAAACCGTCGAGAGCATCGATTTCGCGCACCAGGTGACCCTTGCCAAGCCCTCCAATGGCTGGGTTGCAGGACATCTCCCCAATGGTGGCGGCGCTGTGGGTGATGAGAGCCGTGCGCGCACCCATGCGCGCGGCCGCGGCAGCAGCCTCGCACCCGGCGTGGCCGCCGCCGACAACGATGACGTCATAGGTTTGGGCGGACATGGAACTGGCGCCGTGGGATCGGGGTCTTGGCCACGAGGGCTTGCGTTGGCACCCTACTGGAGCGCGCACACGGGGTCAAAGGCCGCCCCGGGTCGGCGAGGCTGGCCGTTCGGCCGCTCGTCCCCCGGCGCAAGCGGAAATTTCCTGGGGCTGGAGTGGCGCGGTTCCTGACACAGGCCTCCCCATCCTCCCATCGTCGCGGTGCGCTGCGGCGCTGCCCCCGGCAGGCCCTGACCACGCGGGCGCCGGCCGCCGCCGGCCAACAAAGGGAGGCAGCAAGGCTTGCCAAGGGCCGGATCATCCCCAACATTGTTTCACGTGAAACGTTGCCAACGTGGCGGGCTCGCCCGGCACGGTGACGGTCTGGAACACGCACGAGTGAGGCACACGCATGCAGGCCAGATGGCAGGGTCAGGCGATTGCCGAAAGCGATGAGGTCCAAAGGGTTGGCGGCTACGTCTACTTCCCACGCCATGCCGTCCGCATGGACCTGCTGCGGCTCTCGCCCAAGACGGCGCGCGATCTCGAATGTCCGCACGGAGTTCAGTTCTATGACCTCGTCGGCGAGGCTGCCACCAGCGCGCGGGCAGCCTGGTCCTACGAGGCCCCCCAAGCCGCGATGCGGCCCGTCGACCGCTGGATCGGCTTCTGGAACGACGTCGAGGTGCTTTGACCGCCGCGCCGGGCCCGCGCCCCTGCGGCTCATTTGCCGATGCAAAAGCGGGCGAAGACCTGGTCGAGCACGTCTTCGGCGGCAATAGCCCCGACCAGGCGACCCAAGGACTGGGCGGCCCGGCGCAGATCCTCAGCGCGCAGTTCTGTGTCCTCCGCGGGGCTCGCCAGAAAGGAGCTCAGGGCCGCGCGGCAGCGCAGCAGGTGTTGCCGATGCCTGGCTTGGGTGAGGGCCGGGGTGTGCTGATCGCCGACCCGCGCCGAGGCGATGGCGGTGAGGCGTTCAATCAGGGTCTCAAGACCAAATCCCTTGAAGGCGGAGATGGCGATGGCGGTGTCGGATGGAGGCGGCAGGGCGCTGCCGTAGACCAGATCGGCCTTGTTGTGGACGATCAAAAGACGATCGGCCCGGACCGCCGGGTGGACGGGCGGTGAAGGCGAGCTCGGGTCCGCCGCATCCAGCAGCCAGAGCACGAGATCGGCGGCCCGCATCCGCTCCATGGCCCGCCGGATGCCCTCCTCCTCCACCTTGCCCGCGGCGGCGCGAATGCCGGCCGTATCACTGACGACCACGGGAAGCCCATCGAGCTCCAATTTCACCTCGAGAACATCGCGCGTAGTGCCGGGCTCATCGGAGACAATGGCGACATCGCGGCGGGCGAGGGCATTGAGGAGGCTCGATTTGCCCACGTTGGGCGCGCCCGCCAGCACCACTTGCAAGCCGTCACGCACCACCTCACCGCGATGGCCATCATCCAGGTGGGCGGCGATGGCTTGGGCTATGGGAGCAATGTCCTGGCGCGCTTTGGCGAGCGCATCGCCTGCCACGTCCGGCTCATCGGAAAAGTCGATGCCCGCCTCCGTCAGGGCCATAGCGGCCAGCAGGCCCCGCCGCCAGGTTTCATAGATTTGATGAAGGGCACCCTCGGCCTGACGCAGCGCCTGGCGCCGCTGCGCCGTCGTCTCCGCGTCGATCAGGTCGGCCAGGCCCTCGACCCCCGTCAGATCAAGCTTGCCATGCTCAAAGGCACGACGGGCAAACTCGCCAGGTTCGGCCAACCGGCAGCCCTCCAACGTCGCCAAGGCGCCGATGACACCCTGCACGACGGCGCGTCCGCCATGGACCTGCAGCTCGGCCATGTCTTCGCCGGTTTCGCTTGCGGGTGCGGGAAACCACAGCACCAGGGCCTGATCTAAAACCTCCGCGGTCTGCGGATGCCGCAGGCGGCGGAATGCGGCATAGCGCGGCTTGGGCCGCGGGGCGGCCATGCGCTCGAGCACCGAACCGGCCGCCGGACCCGAGAGGCGAATGACCGCGACGCCGGCGCGGCCATGTCCGCTCGAGAGCGCAAAGATGGTGGCTTGCCTGTGCATGGACCCAAACGTCCCGGGCCTGGTTGCCTTATTGAAACGACCGAGCTCGGCTATGATCCCAAGAGGCCATTCCTTATGAAAGTCCCACGATGAGCGAGAACCGGCTCGCACGCGAGGTCAGTCCCTACCTCCTGCAACACAAGGACAACCCTGTCCACTGGTGGGCGTGGGGGCCCGGCGCCCTGGCGGAGGCCAAGGCTACCGGCAAACCGATCCTGCTGTCGGTGGGCTACGCAGCCTGTCATTGGTGCCACGTCATGGCACACGAAAGCTTTGAGGATCCGGCTACCGCCGCGGTCATGAATGAACTCTTTATCAATATCAAAGTCGACCGCGAGGAACGTCCCGACATCGATGCCATCTATATGCGGGCGCTGCACAGCCTCGGTGAGCAGGGCGGCTGGCCACTGACGATGTTCCTGGATGGCGAGGCACGGCCGTTTTGGGGCGGCACCTATTTCCCGCCCACTCCCCGCTACGGTCGCCCGGGCTTTACGGGTGTCCTGCGGGAAGTCGCCCGCATCTACCGCGACGAACCTGGCAAGGTTCGCCACAACGCCGAGCTCTTGCTGACGGCCCTGGGCAGCCGGCAGGAGACGGCCGGCGCGCCCGTGATCAGCGACGCGGCCATGGCCGATCTGACGGCACGCTTGGCCAGCGCCGTTGATGGCGAGCGTGGCGGCCTCAAGGGTGCACCAAAGTTTCCGCAGTGGAGCTTCTTCTGGTTGCTGTGGCGCGGTGCCATTCGCTATGGCCAGACCGCGGCACGACATGCGGTCGACACCACGCTCACCCACATCTGCCAAGGCGGGATCTATGACCACCTGGGTGGCGGCTTTGCCCGTTACGCCGTCGATGAGCGCTGGCTGGTGCCGCACTTCGAAAAGATGCTCTACGACAATGCGCTGCTTAGCGATCTTTTGTGTGAGGCCTATCGTGAAACGGGCAATCCGCTCTATGCGGCGCGGATCGATGAGACGGTCAGTTGGCTGCTGCGCGAGATGCTGACCGACGGCGGCGCCTTTGCCGCGTCGCTTGACGCCGACTCGGAGGGGGAGGAAGGCAAGTACTACGTCTGGTCGCGCGCCGAAATCATTGACGTCCTGGGCGAGACCGATGCTGCTGCCTTTGCCGCCGCCTACGACGTAACGGAGGGCGGCAACTGGGAGGGCCGCAGCATTCTCAATCGCCTGCACAATCCGATGCTGGGTCTGGCCGCCGATGAAAAGGCGCTGCGGGAAATGCGCGGCAAGCTGCTGGCCCACCGCGCGCGCCGCATCCGCCCCGGTTGGGATGACAAGGTGCTGGCCGACTGGAATGGCCTCATGATCGCTGCGCTCGTGCATGCCGCCAAGGTCTTGGATCGCCCGGAATGGCTGACGGCAGCCGCGCGCGCCTTCCAGTTTGTGCTGCAAGCCATGGAGGAGGGCGGCCGTCTGCTCCATTGCTACCGCGCCGGCCAGGCCAAGGCCCAAGCCACCGCCAACGACTATGCCAACATGATTTGGGCGGCGTTGCGCCTGTTCCAGGCCACCAACGAGAGCGCCTTTCTCACCGCCGCCGAGCGCTGGTGCGCCACACTCGAGCGGCACCACTGGATTGCCGACGCCGGCGGCTATGCGCTGACAGCCGACGACGCCCCCGACGTCATCGTCCGCCTGCGTGGCGCCCAAGATGATGCCACGCCCAATGCCAACGCCACCATGGTCTCCAACCTCGTCGCCCTGTTCCTGCTCACCGGCAAGCAGGCGTTTCTTGCGCGCGCGCATGCCATTCCGCAGGCCTTCGCCGCCGATCTGGCACAAAGCGCGGTCGCACATTGCGGACTGATGGCCGCCTGCTTCGACCTTCTGGCGCCGCAGCAGGTGCTGGTCATCAAGACGGGAGCGGATCCGCAGACGGAGCGGCTGGCCCGCGCTCCCTTGCGACTTTCACTCCCCGGTGCTGTGCAGCAGACCGTGTCCGCCGATCAGGTAGGGCGCGGCGGACCGCTGGCCGACAAGTCGGCACTCGGTTGCAAGTCGACCGCCTTCGCCTGTCTCGGCCCACAGTGCTCCTTGCCGGTAACCGATGCCGAAGAGCTGCTGGCGCTTTTGCGCCGGCAGCGCGCGATCGACGCTGGCGCGTTATCCACAGCGAACTGACGTCGCGCTGGAAATATCATTGGGCCGAGGCCGTTGTGCATGCGACCCGGGCCGGCAGCCCGTCCCACCAGAGCCCCTCCGGGTCAACGGCTTGGCGGCATCCTGGAGAGTTCCGCGTCTGTGCTGCGTACCAGGATGCCGCGCATTTTGTTTCGCGGTGGCTATTGGGCCATCTGCATGAACTCGCCCAAGGAGCGCAGCTGTCTGCCTTGACTGTTAAAATTCGCCGCCGCGAGCCATTGTTCGTAGGCGCCCTTCACGCGGGGCCACTCGCTATCGATGATCGAGAACCAGGCCGTGTCGCGGTTGCGCTGCTTGTAGACCACTGCTTGTCGAAAGAGGCCCTCGTACCGAAATCCCAAACGCAGCGCGGCGGCGCGTGAGGGGGCGTTGAGGCTGTCACATTTCCATTCATAGCGCCGGTAGCCGAGTTCGTCGAAGACACGCCGCATCATCAGGAACATGGCTTCCGTCGCCGCCGTGGTCCGTTGCAGCCGCGGTGAGAAATTGATGTTGCCGACTTCGATCACGCCGTTGGCTGGGTCGATGCGCATGAAGGTCGCCACACCAACGGCCGTGCCCGTGGGCGAATCGACGATGGCATGGAACAGCGGGTCGTCGGCCTCGGCCACCTGTGTGAGCCAGCCACGGTAAGTCTGGAGGTCGGGGAAGGGCTCCTGCACCAAATAGGTCCAGTTCCGTCCATCGCGGTCGAGCGCATTGGCGCTGAAGAGCTGATCGGCATGGCGGTGAGGCTCGAGCGGTTCAACCCGGCAGAAGCGGCCGTGCATGGGCGTGCGTGGCGGCCGCGGCCGGGCGGTCCAATCGCACAGCGGCGCGCCGGTGGCTTGCACGGGATCGACCATTGGCTGGCTCGCGAACTTGAGCGTTTGTTGGCACCGGCCCGCCGGCGGCCTCAGAGCCAAGGCGTGCCCGGTTGAGACATCGACGATGGGGCGATTGCGGGCGCCCGCAGCCGAGCTCCTCTAGTTCTTACCGGTACTCATGGAATTGAAGAACTCGCCATTGGTCTTGGTGGACCGGAGCTTGTCGACTAAGAATTCGATGGCATCCATGGTACCCATCGGATTGAGGATGCGGCGCAGGACATACATCTTTTTGAGCTGGTCGTTGGGTACCAGCAACTCTTCTTTGCGCGTGCCGGATCGGGCGATGTCAATGGCGGGAAACACGCGCTTGTCGGAGACCTTGCGATCGAGCACGATTTCCGAATTGCCCGTGCCCTTGAACTCCTCGAAGATCACCTCGTCCATACGGCTACCGGTATCGATCAGGGCCGTGGCGATGATGGTGAGCGAGCCGCCTTCCTCGATATTGCGCGCGGCGCCGAAGAAGCGCTTGGGACGCTGCAGGGCGTTGGAATCCACGCCGCCCGTGAGCACCTTGCCCGAGCTCGGCACCACCGTGTTGTAGGCGCGGCCGAGACGCGTAATGGAATCCAACAGAATCACCACGTCGCGCTTATGCTCGACCAAACGCTTGGCCTTCTCGATCACCATTTCGGACACCTGCACGTGGCGGGTGGCTGGCTCGTCGAAGGTGGAGGAAATCACCTCACCCTTTACCGAGCGCTGCATGTCGGTCACCTCTTCCGGCCGCTCGTCGATCAACAGGACGATCAGATAGCACTCGGGATGATTGGCAGAGATGGAGTGGGCGATATTCTGTAAGAGCACCGTTTTGCCCGTACGCGGTTGGGCGACGATCAGCGCACGCTGGCCTTTACCGAGCGGCGAGACGATGTCGATCACGCGGGCGGAGAGATCCTTGATGGTGGGGTCTTCGATCTCCATCCTGAGCCACTTGGTGGGATAGAGCGGCGTCAGGTTGTCGAAGTGCACCTTGTGGCGCTGCTTTTCGGGATCCTCGAAGTTGATCTTGTTGACCTTCAGCAGCGCAAAGTAGCGCTCTCCTTCTTTCGGGCTGCGAATTTGCCCTTCCACCGTATCCCCCGAGCGCAAGGCAAAGCGGCGAATTTGCGAGGGTGAAACGTAGATGTCGTCAGGACCGGGCAGATAGTTGGCATCGGGCGAGCGCAAGAAGCCGAAGCCGTCCTGCAGCACCTCCATGACGCCGGTACCGATGATTTCCGTTTCTTTGGCGGCGAGCTGTTTCAGAATGGCAAACATCAGCTCCTGCTTGCGCATGGCGCTGGCGTTTTCGACCCCGGCCTCCTCGGCGAAGCTCAGGAGCTCCGTCGGGGTTTTGACCTTGAGGTCTTGGAGCTTCATCTCCTTGACAATGTCTTGCATGGGAAACTCTTGGGTAAGGGCTCAGCGCGCATAAGGTGGGATGAGGGAAAGCGCAGAGCCAGCAGGGGAGAGGGGTGCGGAAGTTCAATTCCGGAAAAATGTCCTGGCCCTCGGTGGCGCACGCGCTCACGAAGACCCCACCCGCGCCACGCACGGCGCCAAGCAGTGACCCTTGCTATATAGCAGATCGGTAACCAAAGGAAAAGAGCCAGCCGCCTTCGCGGCCCGCCCTGAGGCCGGCAAAGCACGCCCATCGGACCCGGCGCCGTGGCGGCAACGCCGGCTTTGACCAACGTTGCGCTTGCAACCCAGCTTGCCCGCAGGCGCCCGGGCGTGCTGGGTGGCTGCTTCGGGCGCGCAACGCGCCAACAGCTTGCTGCGCCGGCCGCTGGTCCAGGCGTGCGCGGGGACCTCTGACAAGGCGCTAGAACGGCTTGACGACCACCAAAACCACGATGGCGACCATGATGAGCGTCGGCACTTCGTTCATGAACCGAAAAAATCGCGCATCGCGCTGGTTGCGGTCCTCGGCAAACGCCCTCCGCCAGGCCCCCAGGGCGTGGTGATAACCCGTCAGTAAAATCACCAAGGCAACCTTCGCCATGAGCCAACCGTCCCGGTACATGCTCGCCTGCCAAGCGAGCCAGGGACCCGTAATCCATACCACGACCATGGCGGGGTTCATGATTGCCCGGAGCAGCCGCCGCTCCATGAGTTTGAAGGTTTCGGCCTGCTTGGAGCCGGGCTCGGCCTCGCAGTGATAGACAAACAGGCGCGGCAAATAGAGAAGACCGGCCATCCAGGGGATGACCGCTATGATGTGCACCGCCTTCAGCCACAGCAGCATCGCCGGCCTTTCCCACCAGCAGCCTTAGGTCGGCCGAGAACCCCGCACCAGGTCAACCAGCGCGCCGACATGCTCCGGCGGGGTCTCAGGCACAATGCCGTGACCCAGGTTGAAGATGAAGCGCCGACCGCTGAGCGCGGCGAGGATCTCCCTCGTACGGCCCTCGAGCGCCTTGCCACCGACCACCAGCAAAAGCGGATCGAGATTGCCCTGCACGGTGACGCGCGCGCTGAGCTCGGCCATCAGCGCCAGGGGTACGGTCGTATCGCAGCTCACACCCTCGATCCCGGTCGCGCTAACGTAGTTCGTGGTCTGCGGGCCTGCCCCGCGCGGGAAGCCGATGATCGGCACGCTCGGATGGCGCTGCTTGAGCGCGCTGAGCATGCGTTTGGTGGGCGCCACGACCCAACGCGCGAACGCATCCTCGGGCAGGCTTCCAGCCCAGCTGTCGAAGATCTGGATGACATCGGCACCCGCGCTCACCTGACCGGAAAGGTACTCGACGGAGACGTCGCACAGGATGTCAACCAAGGCCTGAAAGGACGCCCCATCGCTGTAGGCCCACCGTCGCGCATCGGCCTGGTCGGGCGTACCGCGGCCTGCCACCATGTAGGTCGCCACCGTCCAGGGGGCGCCGCAAAATCCAATGAGGGTCGTCTCACGGGGAAGGTCCTGCCGCAGCCGCGCCACCGTCTCGAACACGCGCGCAAACTTGGGGCGAGTCGCACCGGCCTGCAAGCGGCACAAATCCGCCGGCGTCCGGATCGGGTCGAGGCGAGGACCTTCGCCCTCGAGATAGCTGACGGGCTGGCCCAACGCGTCGGGGACCACCAGAATGTCCGAAAACAAGATTGCCGCGTCGAAACCATAGCGCCGGATCGGCTGCAGCGTCACCTCGGCGGCCAATTCGGGATCATAGCACAGATCGAGGAAGCTTCCCGCCCGTGCGCGCATGGCGCGATATTCCGGCAGGTAGCGCCCGGCCTGGCGCATCAACCAGATCGGCGGCGGGGACAGCGGCTCGCCGGCAAGGGTGCGCACGACACGACGGTGCGGAGGCGTGGACGATGCGGTCATAGCTGACATCCAATCTCAAATAACCAATCTCTTAAACTCTGTTATTATGACTCTTAGGCGTTGGATTGCGCATATTCCCCTGCCGGGCCGTGCTGCATCACGGGCTTGGGCGCGCCGGCTCGGGCTGACGCCAAGGCTAGCGTCGGCATCGCCGCCCTGCCACTAGCACGCCGAGGCCCTTGCACGACAAGGGCCAAATCCACCCTGCCGCTGGCGTCGGATCGTTGATAAGCTGTGGAAGTCCTATGCAGGGCGGGGTCGCAAGCCCTCCGCGGCCTCTGGAGGGGCGCTGCCGTGACCGCCGCAGCGCTCCCATGTCATTGCCCGCCTTCCTGTGGGTGGACCTGTTGATGGCGGTGGAGCGTGGGTGGCGAAAGATCGGCTCCCCGCTTGGCACGGCGGGAGAACTCTGATCTTTTCCACACATGCCCAACCAGGTCCCGACTTACTTTCATCTGCATTTGATTTCGGATGCGACGGGCGAGACGCTGACCACCATGGCCAAGGCGGCGGCGGTCCAATACGCCCAGGTGCGGCCGATCGAGCACGTGCATCCCTTGGTGCGCACCGCCAGACAGCTAGAGCGCGTCCTAAAGGAGGTCGAGCAAGCCCCCGGCATTGTGCTTTATACCATCGTGAAGAAGGAATTGATCGAGGAGATCGAGCAGCGGTGCCGTGCGCTCAAGGTGCCTGCCCTGCATGTGCTCGAGCCGATCATGAAGGTCTTCGAGTCCTACCTCGGCGCCCCACAAACGCCCGTGGTGGCCGGTCAACACTTGGTCGATGCGGACTACTTCCGGCGCATCGATGCTTTGAACTTCGCCATGGCCCACGATGACGGCCAGCTGCCGGAAGATCTGAGCACGGCCGACATTATCATCCTCGGCGTCTCGCGAACCTCAAAGACGCCAACCAGCATCTACCTGGCCCAGCGCGGCTATAAGACGGCCAACCTGCCGCTGGTGCCGAGCATCGAGCTCCCCACCGCTTTGACCGAACCGCACACCGCCTTCGTGGTGGGCTTGGTCGCCAGCCCCGAGCGCATCGCCGAAATTCGGCGCAACCGCGTGCATTTTCTGGCCGACCGCGATCTCGACAACTATGTAGACCGAGCGCAGATCGCCAACGAGATCGCCCATTCCAAACGGCTGTGCGCGCGCCATGGTTGGCCCGTCATCGATGTCACCCGGCGCTCGGTTGAGGAGACGGCGGCGGCGATCATCCGTCTGTTGCACGATCGCCAGGAGCGGGCGCAGGCCGAGGCGGGAATGGACGATGAATGAATGGGCGCCAGCGCAGCCTCTCGTGTTGGCCTCAGCAAGCCAGCATCGGCGCCGACTGCTCAAGGCGGCGGGCCTGCTCTTCGATGTGGTGCCGGCCGAGGTCGATGAAGCAGCCAGCAAGCGCGCCCTGGTCGACGCGGGTGCCGACGCGCCGGCGATCGCCGGCGCCTTGGCGCGCGAAAAAGCGCTTGTGGTGAGCGCCAAGTTGCCCGCAGCCCTCGTGATTGGCGCCGACCAGGTGCTGGCCTGCGAGGGTCAGCTGTTCGACAAGCCCGGCGGTGTTGCCGCCGCGCGCGCGCAGTTGCAGCGGCTTCGTGGCCGCACCCACCAGCTCAATACCGGCGTGGCACTGGCCCACAACCAAGAAATCGTGTGGCAGCGCACCGATACGGCGTGCCTCAAGATGCGCGCGTTCAGCGATGCCTTCTTGGAAAGCTATCTCCTGGAAGCGGGCGAGGCCATCTGGGGGACCGTGGGTGGCTACGAGATCGAGGGTCTCGGCATTCAGCTTTTCGTCTCTCTGAGCGGCGATACCTCCACGATTGTCGGCCTTAGCATGCTACCGCTGTTAACCGAACTGCGCGCCCGCGGAGTGATCCGGACATGAGCAAGGCCTGCATCATCGGCTGGCCGGTTGCGCATTCGCGTTCCCCGATCATTCACGGCTATTGGCTGCGTACGTACGCGATTTCGGGAAGCTATGGGCGACAACCGGTTCGCCCCGGCGAAGTCGGCCAGTTTCTTGCCAGCATGCCCGCCCTTGGGCTTGCGGGCTGCAACGTTACCCTGCCGCACAAGGAGGCAGCCTTTGCCGCGGCCGAGCGTAAACTCCCCGGCGCACGCGCGGTCGGTGCCGCCAACACGCTTTGGTACGAGGACGGCGTATTGGCCTGCGACAATACGGACGGCGCCGGCTTCATGAGCCATCTTGCCGCCTCGGCCCCTGGCTTCAAGGCGCGCGATTGCGGGGTGGCGTCGATCCTCGGCGCCGGTGGTGCGGCCCGGGCCATCGTGCACGCGTTTCTCAGCGCGGGTGTGCACGAGGTGCGCCTGTTCAATCGCACACGGGCGCGTGCCGACGAGCTTGCTGCCTTTTTCGGGCCCCGCGTCCAGGCCTACGACTGGTCCCGGGCGATGGCTTGCTCGGTCGATGTGGGCATTCTCGTCAATGCGACCACGCTCGGTATGCAGGGTGGCGGCGGTCGGCTGGAATTTGACGTTGCAGCCCTCAATGCGTCCTGTGTGGTGGCCGACCTCGTCTACGTTCCGCTGCTGACGCCGCTTTTGGCTGCCGCCAAAGCGCGCGGGCTTACGACCGTCGATGGACTTGGCATGCTGTTGCACCAAGCCGTGCCGGGTTTCGAGAAATGGTTTGGTGTGCGCCCACAGGTGACGCGCGAGCTTCGCGACCTGTTGGTCGCCGACCTTGGGCGTTCCTAATGCTTGTCGTCGGCCTCACCGGTTCGATAGGTATGGGCAAGTCGACCGTTGCCGCGCGCCTGCGCAGCCTGGGCATTGCCGTGTTCGATGCCGATGCCGAGGTGCATCGGCTCTACGAAGGCGCCGCCGTGGCGCGCATTGAGGCGGCCTTTCCCGGCACCACTGACGGACGCCGCGTCGACCGGCAAAAGCTCTCCGTAGCCCTGATCGCCAATCCTCAGGACTTTCAGCGCCTGGAGGCGATCGTACATCCCCTCGTGTTTGCCGCCGAGCGTGCTTTTCTGCGCCAGCAGGCCGAGGGCGGCGCGAAACTTGCCGTCCTGGAAGTGCCGCTATTGCTGGAAAGCCATCGACAACCGCGAGTCGACGCCATCATCGTGGTCAGCACGCGCGCCGATCTGCAGCGCGAACGCGTGCTGAGGCGGCCGGGTATGAGCGTGGAAAAACTCGAGCAGGTGTTGACACGCCAGATCCCGGATGCGGAAAAGCGGGCGCGCGCGGACTATGTCGTGGATACGAGCGGTACATTTGCCGAAACCGATGCGCAGGTCGATCGAATCGTCGAATCATTGCAACATCGCAAGGCAACCGCCTACCGGGAGTTCTGGTCGTAACCGTGCGCGTTGGGTCGTTGGGGATCGACAATGCTGCGCGAGATTGTGATCGACACCGAGACCACCGGTCTCGATGCTGCCGGTGGCGACCGGCTGATCGAGATTGGCTGCGTTGAAATCATCAACCGCATTCCAACCGGCCGAGAATTCCACCATTACCTCAACCCCGAACGCGAGGTTCACGCCGAAGCCATCGCGGTGCACGGTCTCAGCACGCAATTTTTAAAAGACAAGCCCCTGTTCAAGGACGTCGCCGTCGAATTTCTGGCCTTCCTCGGCGACGCGGCGCTGGTGGCACACAACGCCAGTTTTGATTTGGGCTTCATCAATGCCGAACTTGCGCGACTATCGTGGCCGCCACTCGCCGGCGAGCGCATGGTCGACACCTTGATGCTGGCGCGGCGCAAGCACCCCGCAGGTCCCAACAGCCTCGATAGTTTGTGCAAGCGCTATGGCATCGACAATTCTCAGCGCACACACCATGGTGCGCTGCTCGACGCCCTTCTGCTCGCCGCCGTCTATGTCGAGTTGCTGGGCGAGCGCCAGGCCACGCTCGGGCTGGAACCTTCCCAACTGAGCGATCGGGGCGTTGGCACCGGCGCGGGTAAGGCCGCTCAGCGGCCCGAGCCGCTGCCTCCCCGTATCGACCGGGAGGTGGAAATTAGGCACCAGGAGTTCATCAAGACCTTGGGGCCACAGGCGCTATGGCTCCAGTACATGGCCCTGTCCTAACCGCCAGCGGCCAGCGCCTGCCCGGAGCCTGGTCGGATGCGGCGGAGCCCGCGGTCGCCTTTTTTTAGTTGGTATTGGCCTGCGCGCCCGGCTTTTCTTTTTCCTTTTGCTTGCGCGCCATGAAAAGGCCGCCAAAGTCGATGGGATCGAGTAGCAGCGGCGGAAATCCACCCTCCCGAGTGATGTCGGACACCAGCCGCCGCAAAAACGGAAACAGCAGGGCCGGGCAATTTACCAAAAGGAATGGCTCGAGTGCGTCTTCCGGCATGCCCTCGATTTGGAACAGGCCAGCATAGGACAACTCCATGTCATAGATGACGGCGTCGTTGCTGGTGGCCTCGGCCTTGAAATGGATGTTGCTTTCATAGGCCTTGTCCCCGAATTTGGCGGCATTCACATTGACCTCGACGCGCAAATTGGGCTTTTCGGGCGGATTGCTCAAAAGCTTGTCGACGTTGGGGTTCTCAAACGACAGGTCCTTGATGTATTGCCCAAGCACGCGCACCTGGACCGATGGGCCGGGTGCGCCAGCCGCAGGTTTGCCATTGCCGGCGTCAGGAGTCTCAGCCATGAAATCTTCCCCTTAGGTTGGGCGGCCTCTGGTCATCGACTGGGGTAATTCCGCACGCGTGTCGGGCGAAACCTGTAATCCCGTCCGATCCTGCCCTGACAGCACGCAGGGCACTACGCGTCAAGGCACCATAGTCGAAAGGCCGAGCCGGTTGGCTTCAACCCCGCAATGTCCTAAGATTTAGGCGGCGGCAGCGGGAACTTGGCGCTTCAGCGGAACCGAGGAGCCGGGGTCTGGTTGTCGCAGGCCTGGCAACCTACATGATCGGGTTGAGGCACTGGCTCGAAAGCTTTGGCGATGGACGGCAAAATCGACGCGATAACACTGATTTTTCTCGTCTTGGCGGTGGTGGTTTTTCTCAAGCTGCGCAGTGTGCTCGGACGTCGGACGGGTCACGAAGAGACGCGCCTCGAGCGCTATCGGGCCCAGCGCGAGGCCAGCCAGCGCAACGGCAAGATTGCCACACAGGAAAAGGTTGTCACCTTACCGCGGCGCGAGCGCGAGGAGGTCGAGACCGCGCCCGTGGCCGAGCATGGCAAGGTGCGCACCGACCTCGAGGAGCGCGTCAAGGGGTTGGCGGGTGACAACGCCGGCATGGCCAACGGGCTGCTCGACATTGCGCGCGCCGATCAAACATTCGACCCCGATCAGTTTCTCAAGGGGGCGAGGGCCGCCTACGAGATCATTGTCACGGCTTTTGCCGAAGGCAACCGCAAGACCCTGAAGGACTTGCTCAGCCGCGACGTGCACGATGGCTTTGTCGGTGCCATCACCGAACGTGAGGCGCGCGGCGAGCAGGTCGACCAGAGTTTCGTCGGCATCAAGACGGCCGACATCGTCGAAGCCGAACTCAAGGGCGGCGTTGCGCAATTGACCGTGAAGTTCGTGAGCGAGTTGATTTCCGCCACCCGCGACCGGGTCGGCGAGGTGATTGCCGGGGATCCCAAGCGGATCAAAGAGGTGACCGATATCTGGACGTTTGCCCGCGAGGTGGCCTCGCGCAACCCGAACTGGAAGTTGATAGCAACGCAAGCCGCAAATTAGCCGCAACTGCCGGGCAAGCAGGGATAGTTTGGCTTTGGGGGAACTGCCGCTTGCCGACGCGTGCGAGCTCTTGGGCTGTCAAACTCCTGCTCGCCTCGTTTGTCGTCGGGGTCACCGCGCAGACCGAAGCAACCTCGGCGCAGAAGCCCTCTGCCAGCATGAAGTCACCGGCGCTATCCTATCAGCCGCTTGCATTTTCGCAGCTTCCCGGCTGGGATCGGGACGATCATGCCGCGGCATTCAAGACTTTTCTGAATTCCTGTGACCGCGTGCTGGCGGCCGGGCGTGAGCGTGCCGGCAGCGACAAGCTGCCGACCCCACCGCAGGGGCTGATCGAGGCCTGCACCGCGGCGGGTAAGCTCTCCCTCCGGATCGGCAAGGAACAGGCAAAGGCGTTCTTCGAGCGGCATTTCACCGCCAACGCGCTCCAACATGCGGGGCCGCAAGGTCTGCTGACGGGCTATTACGAGCCCGTGCTCGAAGGCTCACGCAGCCCGCAAGGGCCGTTTCAAACGCCGGTATACCGGCGGCCGCCGGATCTGGTGAATTTGGTCGACGAGACCCAGCGCGCCCAGGCCGGACAATCGCTAACCCATGCGCGCAAGACAGCGACCGGCACCGAGCCCTACGCCACGCGCGCCGAGATCGAATCGGGCGCCCTCAAGGACAAAGGTTTGGAGCTCGTCTATCTGGCCGATCCCGTTGACCTGTTCTTCATGCAAATTCAGGGTTCGGGTCGTGTGAAGCTTACCGACGGATCGATAGTCAGGCTGCACTACGATGGCAAGAATGGACATCCCTATAGCTCGATCGGGCGCTACCTGGTCGAGAAGGGTTTGCTCGCCGCCGACAAGGTCTCGTTGGGTGCCCTGTCGAGTTGGCTCAAGGCCGATCGGGAGCGCGGCAAACAGGTTATGTGGCAGAATGCCTCCTACGTATTCTTCCGCGAGCTGCAGGGCGCCGAGGCCGGCGCGGCGCGCGGGGCAATGAACGCGCCCTTGACGCCCGGTCGAAGCCTTGCCGTCGATACCGCCTACCATGTGTTGGGCTCTCCGATCTTCGTCACTGGCACCGACATGACCCATGTCGACAAGTCCGGCGCCTTCCAGCGCCTGATGATCGCCCAGGACGTGGGCTCGGCGATCAAAGGCCCCGAGCGTGGCGACATCTACTTTGGCTCAGGTACCGCGGCCGGCCGGCTTGCGGGGGTCACCAAGCACGCTGCCAAGTTCATCGTGTTGTTGCCCAAGACGCAGCCGATCGAGGCGGACGCCGGCGGCTTCGGACTAACGACCGTCGTCAAGACGCCGAGATGAGCAAAGCCGGCCAGCGCGCGGGCCGCAGCGGCCGGCGCCTCACCTCGGACGAGACCGCGCTTTGGGAGCAAGCGATGCGCACGGCGGTGCCACTCAAAGGCAAGCCGCGCGTTGCCGCAGCCGACTCGTCGCAAGCCAGCCCCGAGCGCGCCCCGTCGCCCGCACGCGGCTCCAAGCCGCGCCCCGAGGCCAGCCCTAAGGGACGGGCGGCCGGGACCGCCCCGGCACACCGGCCGCCTGAGGCCGGCGGCATCGACGTGCTCGATCGCCGGCAAGCGCGCCGTATCGTTGCGGGCAAGACCGATATTGACGGCCGCCTTGACCTGCATGGCCTCTACCAGGCCGAGGCGCACGCCCGCTTGCGTGCCTTTCTGCAGCGCGCCCACGCCAACGGCCTCAAAACCGTGCTGGTGATTACCGGCAAGGGCCGCGCGGAGGATGGCCCCGATGCTTTGGGCACCGCCATGGGCGAGCGCCAGCGCGGGGTCTTGCGCCGCAGTGTACCGCTTTGGCTGGCACAACCCGACCTTAGCCAAATCGTGCTCAGCTATGGCGCGGCAGGAACCCGGCACGGGGGTGGCGGCGCCCTTTATGTACGGCTGCGCAAGGCTGCGCGCTCAGCTTGAGCTTGGAGGGTGGCGTTGTCGTGCAATGTTGGGCGCGTAGCGGCCGGCCGGCCCACCCTCATGGATGGGTCGTTCCGCAAAACGCCCAAGCGAGCGGGCACGATCGTACATGACGATCGCGCCCGCCATCGCCAGGTTGATGCAGAACTGACAGGGAATGCGCACCAGGTAGTCGCAGCGCTCGACCAGTTCCGCCGACAAGCTGCCGCGTTCGGGCCCAAGCACGTATGCGGCGCGCAAGGGATGCCGAAAACTTGGCAGCTCGATGGCCCGATCGAGCAGTTCCACGCCCACGAGACGGCAGCCTTCCGGCAGGGCGAGCTCGGCAACGTTTCGCCAGTTGTAGTGTGGCAGATGCTGACCGCTTTTGGAGGTATCTGAGCGCGCTTCGAGCGCCGCGTAGCTGGCGCCGATCGTGAAGGTGAAGCTGGCGCCAAATCCGTGAGCGGATCGCATCAGGTTGCCGAGGTTCAAGGCCTTGGAGATGCGTTCCGCGCCGATGGCGAAGTAACCCCGGGCGGGTAGCGGCGGCACTGGTTGGTCCATGACGTAACGCCCCTATTGGCAATGCCGGTTTAAGCCCGCGGCTTGCCTCCGACAAGCGGCCAACGGAAATGTTGCTGCTGGCGCAAGGACTTCCCCCTGACGCATTTCGGATATGAGGCCGCAGCGGCAGGTTTGGTGGAGGAGAGCTGCTGGTCGAGAAGGGCACGCTCTGGTGCGTCACCAGGCAGTACTGGTTCCATTTCGGCTCGCTGGTTTCGATCATTGCGCTGGTGCTGCTCGGCTTCTCCCCGGTTTTTGGCCGTCTTTTGGGCGACCCTGCTGGCGATGTACTTGCGGCGCGACACGGCGCTGGTGCCGGCCAAGCTCGTGCGCGCGCTGGCCGAAGGCACCACGGGCGTGCTTAGCATCGCGGCCACTTGCGCCACGGCCGGCATTATTGTCGGGGTCACCACGCTGACCGGTTTGGCGCAGCGTTTTGCCGGTATCATCATCGGTTATGCGCAAGGCAACTTGGTGCTGACGGCGCTATCTTCGGCGGCGATCGTCCGGGTGGTCGGGCTCGCGGTGCCGGTCACGGCCTCCCCTACATCATGTGCGCGGTTATCGCCGCACCCGCCCTCATCAAGCACGGGGTGCCGGATTATGCCGCCCACATGTTCATCTTCTACGACGCCGTGCTGTCGGAGGTTTCCCCGCCCACGGCGCCGTCTCCCTTTGCTGCCGCGGCCATCACCGGTGGAAGTCCGCACCGACCACTCTGACGGCCTGGAAGTACACGGGGTGCCGGCCTTTCTGCTGCCCTTCGTGGTTCGGTTGCGATCCCAACGGGGTCGGTCTGCTTGCAACGGTGCCGAAAGGCGGCAGTTGGGTCGATATTGCCATTGTGACCGTGGAGACGCTGGTGGGTATCGCCGTGCTCGGCTTCGCCTTCCAGGGCCGCTTGCTGCGCAAAAGCACACCACTGGAGACCGCGTTGTTCTTTGCCGCCGGTATTCTGCTGGTGTTTCCCGAGCTGATCGCGGCCGGCCTCGGCTTGCTCAGCCTGCCGCTGGCCTATCCGCATGCCATCGCCTTTGTGCTTGCGGCCGTTGGGGTGCTGATGCAATGGATGTGGTCGGAACCGGCGCAGCCTCGGATGTCCTGATCTCAACTCTTGAGCGTCAAAAAAGGAGCGCAATCGCAATGCGGCTCGACAACAGCACCCCAGCCGTCGTCACCGGAGGCGCATCGGGCCTGGGAGCTGCCACCGCCCGCGCGCTGGCGGCCAAGGGCGTCAAGGTCGCCATCCTCGACCTCAACGCGCAAGCAGGAGACAAGCTCGCCAGAGAGCTGGGCGGCCTGTTCGCCAGCTGCGACGTCACCAACGAGGCGAGCGTCGGTGCCGCGCTCGAGGCGGCGCGGGCCGCGCACGGTCAGGAGCGCATTCTCGTCAATTGCGCCGGTATCGGCATTGCCAAGCGCATCTCCCGCCGCGTCAAGGAGACAAACGCGATTGAGCCGCACGATCTTGCCAGCTTCACCAAGGTCATCCACGTCAATCTGATCGGCACCTTTTTGCTGATGGCGAAGTCGGCTGTCGGCATGCAGGCGGCCAACCCGCTCAATGCCGACGGCGAACGGGGCGTGATGATTTGCACCTCCTCGGTGGCGGCGCAGGACGGGCAGATCGGTCAGGTCGCCTATTCGGCCTCCAAGGGCGGCGTCGCCGCCATGACGCTGCCGGTGGCGCGCGATCTTTCTCGCGATGGGATCCGCGTGGTTACCATCATGCCCGGCCTGTTCTTGACGCCGATGTTCGCCGGCCTATCGCCGGAGGCGCAGCAGTCGCTGGCCGCCTCCGTGCCATTTCCCTCGCGCCTTGGCGATCCCGGCGAATACGCCGCACTGGCGGTGCACATCTGCGAGAATGTCATGCTCAACGGCGAGTGCATTCGGCTCGACGGCGCCTTGCGCATGGCGCCGCGTTGAGCAAAGCCCCCCGAGGGTGGTGGCTCGGCAATTCAAACAAAATTGACAAAAGCCTTGCATAAACCGCTTAGGCCGGCTGGCCTTTGGCCAATTGCGGCAATGCCAAGATTGGGCTCGCCGCGAGGAGCGCCTGGGTATGGGCTCGCGCGTTGTCGTGGCAAGTCTGCTGCTGCCGCTTGCGGCGGCAAGCCCTGCCGTGGAGGCCCAGTATTTTCGCTCCGGCCCGTTCGGTGGGGCCTTCCGCAACGCGCCCTCCCTTGGAGACGGAAGCGTCCCGCCCGAGGCCTTTAGTCCTTATGCCTATCCGGGTTATCGGCCCGACGGCGCCGCGGGCGCCGCCTTGGTCACCGGCACCTACCGAACCTTGTGCGTGCGTCTGTGCGATGGCTTTTATTTCCCCATCAGCTTCGCCACCCCCGAAGCCGGTCTCGCCCGCGATGCCGAGCAGTGCCGGGCGAGCTGCGGTGTGGAGGCGCGCCTCTTTTACCACCCCAATCCGGGCGGCAGCGTTGAGACCATGCTGGACCTGACGGGCCGCGCCTACAGCGCGCTGCCAAACGCCTTCAAGTATCGCAAAAGCTTGGTTTCAGGCTGCCTCTGCCGACCGCCAACCCTGTCCGGGCCGGCAGCTGACGGCGGCGGAGACGCGGCAGGCGCGCTTGAAGCACGCATGCCCGAGGCGATCGATCCCCTCACCGATCCAGAGGCCCCGCCGGCCTTGCAACGGCCGGCGCCGATCGTTCGCGACGTCGCTAGCCCGCCGCTGGGCAGGGCCTCGAGCCGGCGGGAGCGGCCGCCAACGCGCTCGGGGGTGCCCGCTGTGCAGCGCTGAGCCGTCGGCTCAGGAGGCGATGCGATCGATCGCCTCGGCGAGCTTCAAGTCGAGCTCGGTTAGGCCGCCGGCATCGTGGGTGGAAAGGATTACCTCGACCTTATTCCACACATTGCTCCACTCGGGATGGTGGTTCATCTGCTCGGCCACTAAGGCGGTCCTTGCCATGAAGCCGAAGGCCTCATTGAAGTTCTTGAACACGAAGCTGCGGCGGATGGCATCGCGGCCTTGCAGCGTTTGCCAATGCGGCAGGCGCTGGGCCATGTCGCGGCGTGCCGTCTCATCGAGTGTCTTGGCCATGCTTTGGCTCCTTTACTCGGCGCCCAAGCGCGCCGGCTCAGCGAACGGATAGGCTTCCTCAACGGCGTAGGGCGGGCCGCCCGAGCCCGGCCGCGCCGACATGAGCACGAAGCGCGATGCCACGAAGGGCAGCAGTCGCAAAGCGCCGTTTTCTTCCAAAAAGCGCGCGGCGAGACGGGGCCGAACGCCGCGGGCCCGGGCGAGCGTCACGTGGGGTTTGAAGGCGTGGGGATCGCGCTCCAGGCCAGCGGCCCGCGCGGCCCGCTCGTTGGCACGATGCAGCTGTTCGAGTGCCGCCCCGCCTTCCACGCCAGCCCAGAGCACGCGCGCCTCGCGGCCGGCAAAGGCGCCGACACCGACGATGGTGATCGGCAGGGCTTCGGCTTTGATGTCGCGCAGGCGATCGGCGAAATCGTCGGCCGTGCGCTCGTCAATATCCCCGGCGTAGCGCAAGGTGATGTGCATGTTCTCGGCCTCGACCCACTTGGCACCGTTGATCGGGGCCCGGATCAGCGAGAGATGGAGACGGACGGCTTCCGGCAGCTCGAGCGCGGTGAACAGGCGTGGCATGGCTAGCCCTTCGATGCCGCGGCTCTTTTGTCGCGCACCCGGTCGATCAGCTGTTCGACCAGCGGCAGCATGCGGCGTGTGATTTCCGCGACGCCGCTGCCGTTGGGATGAATTCCGTCGCCGAGATTGAGCTTGCCCTCGAAGGCAATACCGTCGAGAAAAAACGGATAGAAAAGCAGCCCGTGCTTGTTGGCAAGCTCCGGGTAGATGGCGTCGAAAGCTGAGCTGTAGGCGCCGCCGAGGTTGCGCGGGGCGAGCATGCCCGCGAGCAGCACCTCGACGCCGCTTAATTTCAGCGCCAGGATGATCTTTTCCAAGTTTGCCTTTGCCTGTGCCGGATCGAGCCCGCGCAGCGCATCGTTGGCGCCAAGCTCCAGGATTACCGCATCGGTGGCATCCGGAACAGCCCACTTGAGGCGCTCGAGCCCGCCTGCCGTGGTATCGCCCGAAACGCCTGCATTGATAATTTCCACACTGTGCCCGCGCGCCTTCAGCGCGCGTTCGAGCTGGGCGGGGAAGGCGTCGGCAGCCTTGAGCTGGAAACCGGCCGCCAGGCTATCGCCAAGCACGACAATGCGCGTCGGCCGCATCGCGGCAGCCGCTGCCTCGAGCGGCAATGCCGCGAGCAGGCAATTGCAGAGGAGAACGCGAAGCACCATGTTCAACAGCCTCGCGTTCGATGGCATGGTCGGCACCGCTTGATCCCCATTTGCACTCAGTGTGACGTAGAAATTCGCCAAGCTCGCGACAAGGCCCTGGCTCATGGAGCTTCGTTATCGTGGCTAAAAACCTGATTTCTTTGAGCAACGTGAACCTGACGTTGCCGAGCCGCGCCGGCCCAGTCGCAATTTTGCAGCAGGTCGCGCTGGAAATCGCCGCTGCCGAGGCGGTGGCCATCGTCGGCCCGAGCGGTTCTGGCAAGACCTCCTTGTTGATGGTTATCGCCGGCCTCGAGCGCGCCACCTCGGGGAGGGTGGTGGTGGCGGGACACGATTTTGCTCGCCTCGATGAGGATCGGCTGGCGGCCGTACGGGGGGCAAACATCGGCATTGTCTTCCAAGCCTTCCATCTGGTGCCCACCATGACGGCACTCGAGAACGTTGCTCTGCCTCTGGAATTTGCCGGCAAGCCCGACGCCTTCGAGCGCGCGCGCGAGATGCTGAGCGAGGTTGGCCTGGCGCAACGTGCCGATCATTTTCCCGCGCAGCTGTCCGGCGGCGAGCAGCAACGCGTGGCGATTGCGCGCGCACTGAGCCCGCGACCGCAGATTCTTCTCGCCGACGAGCCCACCGGCAATCTCGACGGCAAAACCGGTGCGCAAGTGGTCGATCTGCTGTTCGAGTTGCAGCGGCGTCGGCAATCGACGCTGCTGCTCGTCACCCACGATCCCGGTTTGGCGCGGCGCTGCGGCCGGGTCGTGCAAATGCACGATGGCGCCATTTCGGGGGCGGAGCTGGTATCGGCATGACGGCCGCCGTCTCCGAGCTTAAGGCCCAGGCCGCCGGCCGGCGCCTACCCCTGCTCTTGAGTTTGGCCTTGCGTGAGCAACGCAACGGCCTCGGCGGCTTTTATGTTTTCATCGCCTGCGTGGCCCTCGGGGTGGCGGTCATCACCGGCGTCGGCGCGCTCGCCGACGCGCTGCGCTTAAGTTTTGAGCGGCAAGGGGAAATGCTGATCGGCGGCGACGTGGTGCTGGCGCGCCCACATCGGCCGGCCGAGGGCCAGGAGCGGGACTGGCTTTGGCGGCAGGGTCGCGTCAGCGAAACCGCGACCATGCGGGCAATGGCGCGCCGCAGCGACGGCGCGGAGCAGGCCCTCATCGAGCTCAAGGGGGTCGACGGCGACTACCCCTTGGTCGGCAGCGTCGCGCTGGCGGAAGGGCTTTCCCTTGCCGCGGCCGTTCGCAACGGTATCGGTGCCGCCGTTGATCCCATCCTCCTCGATCGCCTCGGCCTCAAGGTCGGTGATAGCCTGTCGATCGGCCGTCTCGAGGTGCCAATCCGCGCCAGTATCGTGGCGGAGCCGGATCGCATTACCGAGCGGCTTGGCGTCGGCCCTCGCGTGCTGGTCTCGCTCGACACCTTGCGCCGGAGTGGGCTCGTCGACCCCGGCAGCCTGGTGAGCTGGCGCTACGCGCTCAAGCTCACCCCGGATGCAGCGGCCGTTGCCGATCGGCTCGCAGCCTTTCGCCGTGCCGTGAAAGAGGCCCTGCCCGAAGCGGGCTTTAGCATGCGTGACCGTCGCGATCCTTCGCCCCAGGTGTCGCGTACGCTCGAACGACTACGGCAGTTTCTTACGCTCGTCGGCCTGGCCGCGCTGCTGGTCGGCGGTGTCGGCGTCGCCAACGCTGTTGCCACCTATCTCGACCGGCGCCGCAAGGTCATCGCTGCCTTTAAAAGCCTGGGTGCCGGCCGCCGCATCATCCTCGGCGTGCACCTTCTACAGGTGCTGTTCATCGCCGCCATCGGCATCGTTTTAGGCAGCCTGCTTGGCATGCTGATTCCGCTCGGCCTTACCATCGTCCTAGGCGATGCCTTGCCGATCAAGGCGGATATCACGCTGACGGGGCGCAGCCTGCTGACGGCGGCCGCCTACGGCTTGCTGGTCTCCTTGCTGTTTAGCCTGTGGCCGCTCGGGCGCGCCGAGCAGGTGCCGGCGGCCGTACTTTTTCGCGACGAGGTGGCGCCCGAGCCGGTGCTGCCGCGCTGGGGTATCGTTGCCCTGACGGTGTGCGTGGGGGCGCTATTGGCGGCCTTTGCCATCTTTACTTCCGAGGCGAGATTATTGGCCTTCTATTCCTGTCTCGGTGTGATCGCGGTGTTTGCCATCTTTGCCGGTCTCGGCGCCCTGACGTCGCGGGTCGCAAGGCGCATGAAACGCCCGCGACGACCGGAGCTGGCGCTAGCCATCGGCAATCTTGGCGCTCCTGGAGGGCTGACGCGGTCGGTGGTGATGTCGCTGGGTGCTGGGCTTTCGCTGCTGGTGACGGTCGCCCTCGTCGACCGCTCGGTGATTGCCGAGCTGACGGAACGTTTACCCGACAGCAGCCCCAACTACTTCATTCTCGATCTCAAGCGCGAGGAAAGTGAGGCCTTCCGCAAGTTGGTCGCGCGTGAGGCACCCGAGGCGCACATTGAGCAAGCGCCCATGCTGCGCGGTCGCATCATGCAGATCGCCGGGCATCCGGCCGAACAAGTCAAGGCGGCGCCGGAAGCGCAATGGGTGCTCAATGGCGATCGCGGCCTCAGCTATTCCGAGACGGTTCCTGCCGGCTCCAAGCTCGTCGCGGGGCAATGGTGGCCGCCCGACTATGCCGGCGAACCGCTGGTCTCCTTGGAGGCCGAGATCGCCAATGGGCTTGGCCTCAAGCTCGGCGATACCGTGACCGTCAACGTGCTCGGCCGCAACGTCACGGCGCGCCTGGCCAATCTTCGCGAGGTGAAGTGGGAGAGCCTGTCCCTCAACTTTGTGCTGGTCTTCTCGCCCAACACCCTCAGGGGGGCCCCGCACAATTTGCTTGCCACCGTCACGCTGCCGAAGGATGCCCCACTTGCCAGCGAGGCCAAATTGGCCCAGGCGATCGGCCGCGCCTTTCCAGCCTCCACCGCCATTCGGGTCAAGGATGCCATCGATGCTTTTGGCGTAATTTTCGCGCGCGTCATGGTGGCCGTGCGCACGGCGGGCAGCGTCACCCTGGTCGCCGGCGCCCTCGTCTTGGCCGGCGCCTTGGCGACGGCACAGCGCCGCCGCATTCAGCAGGCGGCCATTCTCAAGACCTTGGGTGCGACGCGCCGGCGCATCCTGCTCTCGCATCTCCTCGAATATGTTATTTTGGCAGTCTTAACGTCGTTCATTTCTTTTTTAATCGGAACCGCGGCCGCGTGGTTGGCGGTAACACGGGTGATGGAGCTTGAATTTACCTTCTCCTTGGGCGCGGCGGTGCAAGCCGTGCTGTTGGCAACCATCCTGGTGGCCGCCTTCGGCGGCTTTGGCACATGGCGCGTGCTGCGCGCGCCGACCATTCCCTACCTGCGGGCGGACTAGCCCGCCCTTGCCCGGAGGGGCGAGATTACCCATGTTCAAGGTCGCATTTGTGGCGCCGGTCCTTGCAAGGCGGGGGTGGCGTCGCCATAATCTAGCTGCGAACCAAGGGTTCGCCTAAAGTTGAAGGGAAGGATCCTATGGCCCAATACGACAACAGGTACGCGCAGGCCACCGCTGCGCGCACCGGCGTTGCCATCGACGAGGGCCTGCGCGCCTACATGCTGCAGGTCTACAACTACATGGCAGCAGGCATCGCCGTGACTGGCATTGTTGCCTACATCTTGTTCTCGTACGCCGTAACCACGGATCCTGCGCTCGCCGCCAAGTCGGCGACCGGGGCCACCCTGGCACTGCATCGGGGCATGTACCTGACGCCACTCGGCTACGCCGTCTACGCCTCGCCGCTGAAATGGGTCATCATGCTGGCCCCGCTGGCATTTGTGTTTTTCCTCTCGTTTCGCATCTACCAGATGAGCGTAGGCGCGGCGCAGATCGCCTTTTGGCTGTTCGCGGCGGCCATGGGCGTGTCCCTGTCCTCGATCTTCCTGGTCTACACGGGCCAGTCGATCACCCAGGTGTTCTTCGTTACGGCGGCGGCCTTTGGTGGGCTTAGCCTTTACGGCTACACCACGCGAACCGACCTGTCGGGTTGGGGCTCATTCCTCATCATGGGCCTGATCGGCATCATCGTGGCGGGTCTCGTCAACCTGTTCCTGCAGTCGAGTGCCCTGCAGTTTGCCATCTCGGTCATTGGCGTGCTGGTGTTTGCCGGCCTCACCGCCTACGATACCCAGCGCATCAAGGATGGCTACTATGAGGTGGCGGGCAACGTGACCGCAGCGAGCAAGGCCGCGATCATGGGTGCGCTCAACCTCTACTTGGACTTCATCAATATGTTCGTGATGATGCTGCAGTTGTTCGGCAATCGCGAATAAGTCGCGCCCGTAGGCTTTATTGAGGGCCCCGTCGCAAGCGGGGCCCTTTGCATTTTGGCAAAGCCTCAGGCATGAGGTGCGGGAGCACCGTACCCCTGCGCCCCCCTTGCGTCGCCCTTGCAGCCGATGACCAAACCCCACCTACGCCCTGCGCGCGTTGCCGACCTAGCGGCGATCTGCGGCATCTATGGTCCCGCCGTTACCGCCGGCACGGCCAGTTTCGAGCTCGAGCCGCCCGATGAGGCTGAAATGTCGCGGCGGTTCAAGGCCATTACCGAGGCCGGCTTCCCCTATTTCGTGGCCGAGTTCGACGGCCAGGTGTTGGGCTATGCCTATGTCAACGCCTACCGGCCACGCCGCGCCTACCGCTTCACGGTGGAGGATTCGGTCTATGTGGCCCCCGACGCGCAGGGCAAAGGCGTCGGCCGGCTTTTGCTCGGCGGACTGATCGATGCCTGCGTGCAAGAAGGGTTCCGGTTGATGGTGGCCGTGATCGGCGATTCCGCACAGTGGCGTTCCATTGCGCTGCATCGGCGTCTGGGCTTTACCTTCTGCGGGACCATTCATTCGGTGGGCTACAAGCACGGCCGCTGGCTCGACAGCGTCTTGATGCAGCTGCCGCTGGGGACAGGCGACAAAGCGCCGCCAACGGAACGGCAAGGCCGCTAGGGGCCACGGGCTGGTGCCGAGCGCGCATCTGGGCCGGGCTCGGGCGGGGCTGAGCCCCGCCGACGGCGGCAAGACTTGTCAATAACTTGCCAGGCGCACGGTCTTGTCCAAGGCGGCCAGCACGCGCCGCAGCTCGTGGCCGCGTTTGAGCACCAATCCGGTGGCGGTGACGATGCTATAGGCACCCTGCCGGCGGGCCAGCCGCGGCTGTTTCTCGATGCGGTAGAGGGGTATTTCGCTGGCTCGGCGAAACACCGAAAACACCGCTCTGTCCCGATCGAAGTCGATGGCGTAATCGCGCCACTCGCCGGCCGCCACCTTGCGCCCATACAGGGCCAGAATGTCGTTGAGTTCGCGGCGATCGAAGGTTGTGAGTGAGGACTGCGGGGTCTGCAGAGAGGTGGCTTTGCTTGCCAAGCCCGCACTCGCGCGCGGGCTGAACTGTATGGGTTCGACTTCGCTCAATGGCGCCTCCCTGGCTGCAGGCCGATCATGATCAACGTTTCGCGCGGTGTTTTCAAGGCGCAGCCTTGAGGCATGTTGGCGCCCGACCAAAGGCGGAGCCCCGAAAAAGCCGGTGGCGCCGTGTGGCGCCTCATCGCCCCCTCAGCATGGAGGCGGCATCCGCATCGAGGGCCCAGGACAGGCCGGTCGGCGCAAATTGCAGCTTAACCCTGCCCTGCAAAGCCTCCGCCACCATACGCTCGATCACGAGGTGGCCGAACCCCTTGTGTTGCGGCGGTACCACCGCCGGGCCACCCCGCTCGACCCAGGTCATCTGGAAATGTCGCTTGTCGCGAAGCTTGCGCACCCGCCAGGCAATGGTGATCCGACCCTCGGGACCCGACAAGGCCCCATACTTGACGGCATTCGTCGACAATTCATGCAGCGCCATGCCGAGGTACTGGGCGGACAGTGGCGTCAGCAAGACGTTGGGTCCCTTAATTTCGACGCGGTGGCTGGCGTCGCCATAGTGTCCAAGTTGGGAATGCACCAGCTCTTGCATGGATACGCCACGCCATTCCTGCTGCACCAACAGATCGACCGAGGATGCCAGGCTCTTGAGGCGCGCACTGAAATCCGCGGCGAACACTGCCGAGGAGCTGCTAGCTCGTGCCGTCTGCGCGGCGATGGCTTGCACGACCGCCAGCAGGTTTTTCGAGCGGTGGGAAATTTCCGACATTAGAAAGCGGATATGGGCCTCGTGCTCCTTGCGCTCGGTGATGTCCATGCTGACGCCATAGACGTGCGATGGCTTATGTCCGTCGTTGAAGGCTTGCGCGCGCAAAAATAGCCAACGCTTGTCGCCATTGGGACGCACGATCCTGAACTCTTCCTCGTAAACGCCGTCTTCCCGCTCCGGCTTGCGCCAGCGTTGACGCAGGCGCGTGCGATCGTCGGGATGCACGAAGGGCTCAAGATCTTGCAATCGCAGAATGGGCGTGTCGCGGGCGATGCCGAGCTGGTCATAAATCTCCTCAGAACAGGTGATCGACCCGCGTTCGAGGTCGAGTTCAAACGTTGCCATTCGACCGGCCACGAGGGCGAGTTTGCGCTGATTGCTGGTTTGCAGCAGCAAAGCCAGGGTCTCCACCAGCTTCTCTTCCGTGCGCTTGCGCTCGCTGATATCGCGAACTACGGCCGACACGCCGGCAACGCGGCCATCACTGCTTAGGATCGGTGCAAGCGTGATCGAGGCGTTGAGGGATGTGCCATCCTTGCGGATGCGTCTGGCCTCGGTTCTCACGTGCTCGCCGCGACGGACTTGGGCGTAGCGCTCTTGGAATTCCGCGTCCGCACCCGCCGGGTACAGGATGCGCACCGATTGACCGATGATCTCGTCGGCGGCATAGCCAAACATGCGCGCGCCGGCCGGGTTCCAAGACAAGATGATGCCTTCCGGGGAAAGGCTGAATATCGCGTCGTCGGCTGCGGCCACGATGGCAGCCAAACGCGCATTGAGCGCCTCCGCTTGCTTGCGCTCGGTGATGTCCATGGCCACGCCGAGGACCGAGCGCGCGATGCCGTCCGGGCCCCGTCGTACCTGGCCGCGACGCTGCACCCACCTTACTTCCCCGTCCGAGCGCACGATCCGATATTCCTGCTCGAAGGCATCGGTGGCACCCTCAATGGCGGCGCGATAGGCGCTGCGAAAGCGCGCGCGATCTTCGGGGTGGACAAAGCTCAAGACCTGATCGGGCGACCCGGAAAAGTGCTCAGCGGTACGCCCATAGAGGCGATACATCGTTTCCGACCACGTAACCCGATCGGTCTCCAGATCGCGCTCCCACACCCCGAGTCCCGCCGCGGACAGCACAAACGACAGGCGCTCCAGAACGATGCGAAGTTCCGGCTGCTGCGGCTCGGCAAGGGTGCCGCCCGTGTCCGGCGCGTCGGCCCTGTTGTCGTTCACAACGGTGCTCGCTCTCGAAAAACCGATATCTTATCGCAATCTGGCGGCGACCGCAGGCCCTTCAAGGGGTTGGTCCAAGGCGCCCCAGATGCCGCGCGAGCTTTGGCCGTTGGCTGGAGTGCTGAGCCGGCCGCTCAAGGCTTGGGGAGCCTGCCTGCGACATCGGGTGGTGCAAAGCGCCGCAAATGGCGCTAGGCATCTGCGCTTAGCGAGCGGCCTCCAAGTCGAGGGCGCCTCGAGCCCGGGCGGCGCGTGCCGCCAGGGTTTTGGGGCACGGCAGGGCCGCAAGAGGGGTGCAGATGAACCGACAAGGAGCTCGTTTATGGTTCGCTACCTGAAGCGCGGGATGGATGCAGGAAGCCTAAGGGCCGCCGATGCCCAGGTACGCGCGACGGTCGAAGCCATCCTCGCCGAGGTCGAAGCCCGACGCGACCTTGCCGTGCGTGAGTTTTCGGAAAAGTTCGACGGCTGGTCACCCCCAGCCTTCCGAATGAGCCCGGCCGAGATCGAGGCTGCCATAGCGCTTGTGCCGCGGCGGGATCTTGAGGATATCAAATTCGCCCAGGCGCAGGTGCGCAACTTCGCCGAAAAGCAGCGCGCCAGCTTGCAGGATCTCGAGGTTGAGACCTTGCCCGGCGTCATTCTAGGCCACAAGCACATCCCGGTGAGCTCGATTGGATGCTACGTTCCCGGCGGCCGTTATCCGATGGTCGCCTCCGCCCATATGTCGATCGTCACGGCCCGCGTCGCTGGAGTGAAGCGAATTGTGGCCTGCGCACCACCGCACCAGGGTGGGCCCAATGGGGCGATCGTCGCGGCCATGCACTTCGGCGGTGCCGATGAAATCTACGTCTTGGGCGGCGTGCAGGCGGTTGCCGCCATGGCGTTGGGTTGCGAGGCCATGGCCCCGGTCGACATGATCGTCGGCCCGGGCAATGCTTACGTGGCGGAGGCCAAGCGACAATTGTTCGGCCGCGTCGGTATCGACCTGCTCGCCGGCCCGACCGAGACGCTGATTATCGCCGATGACAGCGTCGATGCCGAGCTCTGCGCCACCGATCTCTTGGGTCAGGCAGAGCACGGGCCCACCTCGCCCGCGGTGCTCATCACCAACTCTGAAAAGTTGGCAAGCGCCACCCTGGCCGAGATCGAGCGGCTGCTCAAAATCCTCCCCACCGCCGATGCTGCAGCTCGGGCCTGGGCCGATATGGGTGAGGTGATTGTTTGCGATGACATCGCGCAGATGCTGGGCGAGGCCGACCGCATCGCCTCCGAGCACGTGCAAGTCATGACGCGGGACCCCGACTACTTTCTCGAGCACCTGCAGAACTACGGCGCACTGTTCCTGGGTCCGCGCACCAACGTCGCCTACGGTGACAAGGTGATCGGTACCAACCATACGCTACCCACGCGCCGAGCCGCTCGCTATACCGGCGGGCTGTGGGTCGGCAAATTTCTCAAAACCTGCACCTACCAGAGGGTCTTGACCGATCAGGCCTCCGCCGCGGTCGGCGCCGTCTGCTCGCGCCTGTGTGTGCTCGAAGGCTTCTATGGCCATGCCGAACAGGCCAATGTCCGCGTCCGTCGCTATGGCGGCAAGAACGTGCCCTACGCGGCGGCGGCGGAGTAACCGGAGTAAGCCATGCAGATGCCGGCGCCTCCAAGCTTTCGCCTCGACGGCAAGCGTGCGCTCGTGACGGGTGCCGGGCGGGGGATCGGCTTGGCCGCTGCCTTTGCGCTGGCCGAGGCGGGGGCGCACGTTACGCTCGCCGCCCGCACGCAAGCGGAAATCGAGGCGGCTACGGCCGCAATTCGCGCACGCGGCCAGGCCGCCGATGCGCTGCCGCTCGATGTCACCGATCTTGCTGCCATGCAGCGGGCGCTGGCGGCGGCGGCGCCATTTGGCATTCTCCTCAACAATGCCGGCACCAATCGTCCCAAGCGCCTTGTCGATGTCACGATCGACGACTTCGACGCCATCATGGGGCTCAACGTGCGTGCGGCCTATTTTGTCGCGCAAGCCGTGGCGCGTCGCTTGCTCGAGACGGAACAAGCCGGCTCGATCATCAACGTGTCCTCGCAGATGGGTCACGTCGGCGCCGCCAACCGTAGCGTCTACTGCGCCTCCAAGCACGCCATGGAGGGGTTCACCAAGGCCATGGCCGTTGAACTTGCCCCACACAACATCCGCGTCAACTCGCTCGGGCCGACCTTTCTCGACACGCCGTTGACGCGCCCGTTCTTTCAGAACAAAGCCTTTCGCGACGAGGTCGTCTCCAAGATCAAGCTCGGTCGGTTGGGTACGGTCGACGACCTGATGGGCGCCATCCTGTTTCTGGCCTCCGATGCCTCTGCGCTGATGACGGGATCGGCGCTGGTGGTCGATGGTGGCTGGACGGCCGATTGAGAGCTTGGCGGACGCGCAAAATGCAGGGAGTGCTGAGGCTAACGAGGACGACGGCCGCAACCGGCAAGGTGCTGCCGCCCCTTGCGACGATTGCCCGCTTGCGCTCTGATGCACGCCGATCGTGAGCGGAAACACTATGCATCAGACCTCAGCGGCTGCCCGGCTTGCCGTCGACATCGGCGGCACTTTTACCGATATCGTCTTGCTGACCGGCAAGCGTCGCCTCGTCAGCAAGCTGCTGACGACGCCGCGTGCTCCCGAGCAGGCGGTGATTGCCGGCGTGCGCGACATCTTGGCGGCGGCCGGGCTCGGCTTCAGCGATATCGCCGTGTTCGTACACGGCACGACGCTGGCAACCAATGCCATCATCGAGCGCAAGGGTGCCAAGACCGCGTTGCTGACGACCGAGGGATTCCGCGATGTCATCGAGATTGCGGACGAGGGTCGGTTCGATCAGTACGACATCAATATCGTGAAGCCGACGCCGCTGGTGCCGCGCGACCTGCGCTTCACGATTCCAGAGCGCATGGACGTGCACGGCCAGGTTCGCCTGCCGCTCGATGAGCGGGTCGTGGGCATGGTTGCCCGGCGCTTGTGCGCGCTCGGCATCGATGCGGTGGCTGTGGCCTTTATCCACGCCTACGCCAATCCTGCCCACGAGCTGCGGGTCGGCGAAATCCTGGCTGAAGTCAGCCCTCGTCTGGCGGTGACGTTGTCCTCACAGGCCTGCCCGGAAGCGCGTGAATACGAACGCACCTCGACGGCAATCGCCAACGCCTACGTGCAGCCCTTGATGTCGGGATATCTTCGCCGCCTCAAGCATACGATGGTCGAACTCGGCTATGCCCATCCCATTCATTTGATGACTTCGGGCGGCAATCTCGCCAGCCTGGAGACGGCCGCCCGCTTTCCGGTGCGCCTCGTCGAATCCGGCCCGGCCGGTGGCGCCATACTGGCCGGACAGCTGGCGCTCGAGCGCGGTGAGCGCCGCATCCTATCTTTCGACATGGGTGGCACGACCGCCAAAATCTGCCTGCTCGATGATGGTGAGCCGCTCAAGGCACGCACCTTTGAGCTCGATCGCCAATCGCGCTTCAAGAAGGGCAGCGGCATGCCCGTGCGTATCCCCGTCATTGAAATGGTCGAGATTGGTGCCGGCGGCGGCTCGATTGCGCGCGTCGACAGCCTGCAGCGGATTCTGGTCGGCCCCGACAGTGCCGGCGCCGAGCCGGGGCCCGCCTGTTACGGGCGCGGCGGTAGCGAGCCGACGGTCACCGATGCCGATCTTGCCATCGGCAAGATCGACCCGGCGCGCTTTGCCGGCGGCGAGATAACGATCGATGCCTCTCGGGCCGAGGCTGCGCTGCGCACCGGCGTTGGCAGCAAGCTCGCCGGCAGGACGAGCGAGCAGGCCGCGGTCGGCATCAGCGAAATCGTCGATGAAAACATGGCCAATGCGGCGCGTGTGCATGCGATCGAGCGCGGCGTTGCCATCGGCGAGCGCACGCTGGTGGCCTTTGGTGGCGCCGCACCCCTGCATGCCAGCCGGCTTGCGGAAAAACTTGGCATTAGCCGCATCATCGTGCCGCCGGATGCCGGGGTTGGTTCCGCGCTCGGCTTTCTTGCCGCGCCGGCCGCCTACGAGCTGGTGCGCTCACGCCATATGCTGCTGTCCGAATTCGACGCGGACGCCGCCGACGCCATCGTCGAGGGGCTGGTGCAGGATGCAAGCGCGCATTGCCGCGCCGCCGCGGGTGAACGGCCGATTGGGGTGCGGCGCTCGGCTTTCATGCGCTACGCGGGGCAGGGCCACGAGATCATGGTCGCCCTGCCCGAGCGCCGGCTGCGAGCGGGCGACGCTGCGGCGCTTCGGCAGGAGTTCGAGCGCGAGTACGGCCGCCTCTTTGCGCGTCACATCCCCGACGCGGAAATCGAGATCATGGGCTGGATGGTGCTCGCCAGCACCGAGAGCGAACCGCCGGCGCGCCTCGCCACCGCACCACCTCGAGCGCCGCCGGCGCCGGCGGGCGAGCGCTCGATTTTCGATGCCCGCTTGGGTCGACGACAGCGCGTGGCGCTGTTCGATCGCAAGGCGCTATTGCCCGGTACCCGCCTCGAGGGACCAGCGTTGATCGTCGAAGAAGGGACGTCGACCTATGTATCGCCCAGCTTCGATGTCAGCGTCGACGCCGGTGACGCCCTGATTTTGTCGGCGCGGCCGAAGCTGGACTAAGGAGCCTGCCCATGCGCAAGCAGCCAAGCGACATCGACCTGCAGATCATGTGGAACCGCTTGCTCGCGGTGGTCGAGGAGCAGGCGCAAACCCTGCTGCGTACGGCCTTCTCCTCCATCGTGCGCGAGGCTGGCGACCTATCCGCGGGAATTTTCGATGCGCGGGGGCGCATGCTGGCGCAGGCGGTCACCGGCACGCCTGGTCACGTCAATTCAATGGCGGAATCGGTCAAGCATTTCATTGGCCATTTCGGCCTCGAGAACATGAAGCCCGGCGACGCCTACATTACCAACGATCCTTGGCTGGGCACCGGCCATCTCAACGATTTCGTCATCACGACGCCATGCTTCTATCGCGGGCGGCTGATTGGCCTTTTCTCTTGCACCTCGCATCTGATGGACATCGGCGGCATCGGCTTCGGACCGGATGGCACCGACGTGTTCATGGAAGGCCTTTACATTCCCTTCCTCAAACTCCTCGATGAAGGCAGGGTCAACGAAACCCTAATGGCAATGATCCGCGCCAATACGCGCCAACCGATCGACACGGTGGGTGACGTCTACTCTTTGGCCGCGTGCAATGACGTGGGTTGCACGCGCCTGGTGGAAATGATGCAGGAGTTCGAGCTCGAGACGCTCGACCTGTTGGCCGAGCACATTTGCGCCAAAAGCCGTCAAGCCGTATTGGCGGAAATTGCGGCCTTGCCCAAGGGTAGCTGGTCCAACAGTATGACCACCGACGGTTTTGACGGTCCGATCACGCTGCGCGCCACAACCACGATCAAAGCTGACGGTATTCACGTCGACTATGCCGGCACCGATGCGCAGGCGCGCCGGGGCATCAACGTCCCCCTTGCCTATACCACGGCCTACACCGTGTTCGGGCTGGGCTGTATCGTCGCCAGCAAGATCCCGAACAATGCCGGATCGTTGTCGCCTTTGACGGTATCGGCGCCACCGGGGACGATCCTCAACGCCGCCAAACCTGCCGCCGTCTGCATTCGCCACGTGATCGGCCAGATGCTACCCGATGTGGTGTTCGGCTGCCTGGCCCAAGCCATTCCCGACCGCGTACCGGCCGAGGGCACGTCCTGTTTGTGGAACTTGATCGTGCGCGGGCCGCTGCCGGGTCGGCGCGGTGGCAACTATGCATTCAGCATGGCGATCACCTCCAACGGCGGGACGGGAGCGCGGCCGCAGGCGGACGGCCTGTCGGCCACGGCCTACCCGTCGGGCGTCAAGGGCACGCCGATCGAGATCGCCGAAGCCATCACGCCGTTGATTTTCTGGAAGAAGGAACTGCGCCCGGGTTCGGGGGGGCCTGGACGCAGGCGCGGAGGCCTCGGCCAAATCATCGAAATCGAAAGCGGTATCGGCCAGCCATTCGAGCTGTTGGCCGCCTTCGATCGTATCGATTTTCCGCCGCGCGGGCGCGCCGGGGGCAAGCCGGGCGGCCCTGGTGCCGTGGCGATCAAGGGGGGGCGCAAACTCAACGGCAAAGGCACGCAGCTGGTGGGCGCCGGCGAGCGGCTCATGGTCCTGACGCCGGGGGGCGGTGGTTTGGGGGAGGTCAAAGATCGCGATCCCGCCCTCAGCGCCGCCGACGAGCGCGAGGAGCGCCTCTTGCCGTCGGCGTGACGGCCGTGCAAGCGGTTGCCGAAGCTTTCGACGGGTTGCGCGCTGGCAGCGCTGGCATGGAGGCGAGGAGGTGAGGCATGCGATTCGACGAATACCGCAAGCAGGATGCAACCGCGCTTGCCCGGCTTGTCGCCAAAGGTGAAGTCAGCGCCAAAACGGTGCTCGAAGTGGCGATCGCCCGGGCGGAAGAGGTCAATCCGACCATCAATGCCATCGTTCACCGGCAGTTTGCGCAGGCGCACCGGGCGGTTGCGGCCCCCTTGCCGATGGGCCCGCTCACGGGTGTGCCCTATCTCATCAAGGACTTGGGCTTTTTCGAAACCGGAGAACCCGCGACTTACGGCAGCCGGATCTATGCTGGCTTTGTCGCCGACCACGACAGCGCCTACGTGCGGCGCTGCAAGCAAGCGGGGCTCGTGTTCATGGGTCGCAGCTCAAGCCCCGAATTGGGCTTGAGCCCCAACACCGAGCCGCGGCTTTACGGTGCTTGCAAGAATCCTTGGAACGAAGCCCATTCGGCGGGCGGCTCCTCGGGCGGCGCGGCGGCAGCGGTAAGCGCTGGTATTCTGCCGGTGGCGCATGCGACCGACGGTGGTGGTTCGATCCGCATTCCCGCTGCCCAGTGCGGCCTGTTTGGGCTCAAGCCCTCGCGCGGCCGCGTCTCATTGGCGCCGGACGCAGGCGAAGGTTGGGGCGGCATGTCGGTCGGCCATGTGCTGAGCCGCAGCGTGCGCGATTGCGCCCTAATGCTGGATTGCACGGCCGGCTACGAGCCAGGTGACCCGTACACGGCGCCCTCGCCCACCGGCGCATTTGTCGAAGCCATCGGCCGGCCGCCGCGCCGGCTCAAGCTTGCGTTGATGCTTAAAGACCATCGCGGCGTCAAACCCCACGCCGAGTGTCTGCGAGCCATCGATGGCGCCGCCAAATTGTGCCAGAGCCTGGGCCATGTCGTCGAGGAGGCCGATCCGGCGATCGACCTAGTGGCGCTGCGACCACAAACTTCCGCGATCGCTGCCGCCAACACCGCGCGTGCCCTCGGCCTGCGCTGGAAAGCGCTTCGACGTGAGCCAAACCCCGATGACGTCGAGGCCGCGACCTGGGCCGTCTACCGGCGTGGGGCCAAGGTCACGGGTGTCGAGTATGCCGAGGCGATCGCAGCGATACACGCGGCCGGTCGAAAAATGGCGGCGTTTCTCACCGACTACGATGTCATTCTGTCGACCGTGGTGGCCGCGCCGCCGCCGCCGCTCGGCTATTTCGACATGAACGGTGATGTGGCGACATTCACCGAACGGGTCACCGAATACTTGGGCGTTACGCCGGTTCACAATGCCACTGGGACGCCGGCGATGAGCGTGCCGCTTCACTGGACGCGGGATGGTTTGCCGGTCGGCGTGCATTTCGCGGGTCGCTACGGCGACGAGAGCACATTGCTGCAACTCGCCGCCCAGCTCGAGACGGCGCAACCCTGGTTCGATCGCGTACCGGCACTTTGAGGCTGGCGAAGCAGGCCATCGCGGCGAATGGCCCGCGCGCCGAGCCAGCCGGCGAGGCTCTGGGAGACAGGCGAGGCAAAGGAGCGTCATGCAGAGAATCAACCAGAAAATCGCCTTCGAACTTGGCGTTGGCGTGGGCCAGGTCGTCGCCGCGATGGAATTGCTGAGCGAGGGTGCCACGGTGCCCTTCATTGCACGCTATCGCAAGGAGAAGACGGGCGGCCTCGACGATACGCAACTGCGCAAGCTTCAAGCGCGGCTCGGCTATCTCAACGACTTGGAGGAGCGCCGCGCCACGGTGCTGAGGTCGATCGAAGAACAAGGCAAGCTGACGCCGGAGCTGGCGCGCTTGATCAACGCCGCCGAGGCAAAGGTGGAGCTTGAGGACCTCTATGCTCCCTACAAACCCAAGCGGCGCAGCAAGGCGCAGATCGCGCGCGCCGCCGGGCTTGAGCCTCTTGCCGATCGGTTGCTCGACAATCCGGTCCTCGATCCGCTGGCCGAGGCGGGCAACTTCGTCGATACCGCCAAGGGCGTGGCGGATGCGAGGGCGGCGCTCGAAGGTGCGCGGCACATTCTGCTCGAGCGTATCGGCGAGACCGCGAAACTCGTGGGCGACCTGCGCGAATGGCAATGGCAGCAGGGGGTGCTCGCGGCAGCGGTGGCGAAGGGCAAGGATGCGGAAGGCAACAAGTTCTCCGACTATTTCGCTTTCAACCAGAAGATCAAAGACCTGCCATCGCACCGCGCCCTGGCGCTGTTGCGTGGCTTTCGCGAAGACATTCTCACTTTGGATCTCGACGTTCCCCAGGCTGACAAAGAGATGCATCCAGCTGAAGCCAAGATCCGACTGGCATTCGGCATCGCTGACCGGGGCAGGCCCGCCGACGCCTGGCTTCTCGAAACCGTGCGCCTGGCGTGGCGATCCAGGCTCGCGGCTTCGCTGCAAAACGATCTCTTGGGCCGGCTCAAGGAGCGCGCAGACGGCGAAGCCATCCAAGTCTTCGCCAAGAATCTCAAGGATCTCCTGCTTGCGGCGCCGGCCGGGGCGCGCATCACCATGGGACTCGACCCCGGCTTTCGCAGCGGGGTAAAGGTGGCGGTGGTGGATGCGACGGGCAGGCTGGTTGCGACCGACACGGTCTACCCGCACGAGCCGAAGAACGATTGGCGCGGCGCCTTGGCGGCGCTGGCGGCGCTGTGCACGAAGCACAAGGTGGAACTCCTCAGCATCGGCAACGGCACGGCCAGCCGCGAGACGGAGAAACTCGCCGCCGAGTTGATCGCCAAATTGCCCGGGTCCAAGCCCGGCAAGGTGATGGTGTCGGAAGCCGGCGCCTCGGTCTACTCGGCCTCAGAACTTGCGGCCAAGGAATTCTCCCAACTCGATGTCAGCCTCCGCGGCGCGGTGTCGATCGCCCGGCGCCTGCAGGACCCTTTGGCGGAATTGGTCAAGATCGAGCCCAGAGCAATCGGCGTTGGCCAATACCAGCACGACGTCGATCAGACGCGGCTCGGCCAGTCGCTCGACGCAGTGGTGGAGGATTGCGTCAACCTAGTTGGCGTTGACGTCAACACGGCGTCGGCGCCATTGCTGGCGCGCGTGTCGGGCCTCAATCAGACGCTGGCCGCCAACATTGTGGCTTTCCGCGACGAGCACGGTGCCTTCAAAACGCGAACCTCGCTCAGAAAGGTGCCGCGGCTTGGGCCCAAGGCTTTCGAACAGGCTGCCGGCTTCCTGCGCATCATGAACGGGAAAAATCCATTGGACGCCTCGGCGGTGCACCCGGAGGCTTATCCGCTGGTCGAAAGGATCGCCGCCGCGACCAAGCGCGGGCTCACCTCTCTCATCGGTGACGGGGGGTTTTTGCAATCGCTCAAGCCCGGCGCGTTCGCCGACGCCGATTTCGGTATCCCAACCGTCGCCGACGTGCTGAAGGAATTGGAAAAGCCGGGGCGCGATCCGCGTCCAGAGTTCAAGACGGCGACCTTTGCCGAGGGTGTCGAGAAGATTTCGGATCTCAAACCGGAAATGCGGCTCGAGGGCGTCGTCACCAACGTTACCGCCTTCGGTGCGTTTGTGGACGTGGGTGTGCACCAGGACGGATTGGTGCACATCTCCGAACTGTCGGACCGGTTTGTGAAAGATCCGCACGAGGTCGTGAAGGCTGGCGACGTCGTCAAGGTGCGTGTGAAAAGCGTCGATGTCGCACGCAAGCGCATTGGACTGACAATGAAATCGGGCACCATCGAGCCATCGCCGAGCACGGCGCATGCCGCCGCGGTGAAGACCGGTGGCTCCGCGCCGGTCGCCTCGGCGCGGGCGCCGGAGGAGAATGCCTTTGCCGCGGCGCTCAAACGGGCGCAGCGGCAGAAATAGCCGGTTGGGATCGTTTGCACGGGCTGGAGGAGTACGCGCATGAGGCTTGGAATATTGTTGCGCTATGCCGGCGAGGCCGGCGGCCCCAGCATGGAGCATGTGCTCGAGGCCGAGCGCCTCGGCTACGATTCGGTGTGGGCCGGTGAGTCCTACGGGACCGACGCGGTGACGCCGATTGCTTGGGTGCTTGCGCGCACTACGAAGATCAAGGCCGGCACCGGGATCATGCAGATGTCGGCACGGACACCGACCTGCGCCGCCATGACGGCGGCAACTCTGCAGGCCATGTCCCAGAACCGCTTTCTGCTCGGCATCGGCCCTTCAGGGCCACAAGTGATCGAGGGCTGGCATGGCCTGCCCTATGGCAAGCCGCTGACGCGCACGCGCGAATACATTAGCGTGGTGCGCAAGGTGCTCGCCCGCGAGGCGCCGCTGCGGCATCGGGGCGAGCACTACCAAATCCCCTATGCTGGAGCCGGGGCCACCGGGTTGGGCAAACCGCTGCGCAGCATCCTGCATCCCAATCCCAACCTCAAGATCTATACGGCAGCCATTTCCCCGGCGGGTCTTAGGACCGCCGGCGAGGTCGCCGACGGCGTGCAGCCGATTTTCATGAGCCCCGAGCGCACCAGCCTTGTCGGCGAGCACGTGCTCGCCGGCATGGCCAGTGCCGGCCGCGGCACGTCGCTCGCCGATTTTGACATTGCGCCGTTCGTGCGCGTGGCCATGGGCGGTGATCTGGCAGCCTGCCGCGACAAGATTCGCCCGGAAATGGCCCTCTACATCGGCGGCATGGGCGCGCGCAGTAAAAATTTCTACAACGACCTCGTCAAACGCTTGGGATACGAAGACGCTGCCATCAAGATCCAGGATGCCTTCTTGGCCGGTCGCCGGCAGGACGCGGCCGCGGCCGTGCCCGATGAGCTGATCGACGCGACGGCGTTGGTCGGTCCGCCGGACCGCATCAGGGACCGGCTGCGGGCGTGGCAGGACGCCGCCAAGGAGCACCGGATCGGCACCATGCTGTTGGGGGGTGCCAGCTCGGAAGCCCTACGCGTTATTGCCGCAGCGGTGCTGTGAAGGGCGCCTCGCCTGTGATCCATCGGCGCGATTAGTTCCTGCCCCCTCCACCGGGGTTGCCGGCACGGTTCTCGCGCAACATCTCCTCCCACCAGCGCGACGTCCCGAAGGGTAACTTATCGGCATCGCGCACATAGTAGTCGCTGCTCGTCTGACGCGCCGAGGTGCGGGGCCGGCAATGGCGTCGACCTTGCTCCCACCAGCAACGCCGCATCGCTATCCTTTCGAGGAGCGCAGCTGGCTGCTCGACGGCTACCTTCGCGATCAGGGCGTTTGCCCCGGGGGTTGCCCGCAACGGGGTTGCGCTGGCGCCCAGGGTGAGGACAACGAGCAGGGCGATCGGCCAAGATTTGCGGGGCACAGCGATGCGATCTCCCGGTGAGAAGCCACGGGCTCAAGCACGCAGGAGGCTAGCATCCTTTCTGGCTCCGTCATGCTCAAATGGACGTGACGATCGCGCGTCGCGCCAGTTGGAGCAAAGCCACACCCCCTCGAGAAGCGCGCAAGCCTCGCGCCGACGGCCGAAAATGGCCGAGCAAAGCCGGGGCAATCGTCCTTTGCGCCGCGGCTGCCGACGCCATCGGTCCGGCGGCTGCGCCATGGCCGCGCTTGCCCGGGCGCGTAAGGTCGCGACAGGCCTCGAAAAGAATTGAACCCCGCGCGCGCAGTCGGGGCAACGGGGCCTTGCCTGGCGCGGCCGATTTGTGCAGCGTTGCCCGGCGAGCCCTCAGCAAGTCTGGCTCCGCGGCATGCCGTTGTGATCGACCGGGAGGCCCATGCGCGAGACCCTGTTTTTCATTATTTCCAGCTTTTGGGCCGGCGCGGCGCACGCGGCGACGCCAGGTCATGGCAAGACGATTGCTGCGGCCTATATCGTGGGCGCCCGTGGCAAACCGATCGATGCGCTCATTCTCGGCGTGTTTGTTACGCTCTCCCACACCAGCGGCATCCTTTTGGTGGGTGTGCTCGCCTCACTCGGCTTTGGCTGGCTGCGCCCACAGCGCATCGAGGCCTATCTGGCACTGGGTGTTGGGATTTTGGTCGTGGTGCTGGGGCTGTGGATGCTGTGGACGCAGCGCGACCTGTTAGCACTGGCCATGGGCGCGCCCGGCGCTGCAGGCGGCGACGAGCATGATCACGACCACGCGGAGTGGGCGGTGCACGCCCATGCTGACGGCGCCGCCGGGGCGCAGGCTTGGCACAGCCACGGCTGGGGAACCGCCCATGCGCACCGTTTGGATCTCGTGACCGCAGATCGCCCCAAGCTGCCGGTCTTGTTGGCGCTTGGCATTGCCGGCGGGCTGCTGCCCGACCCCGCGGCGCTCGCCTTGTTGTTGGCGGCGCTCTCGAGCGGCAAGGTTTTGCTCGGCCTGACCACCGTGCTCGTGTTCAGCCTCGGTTTCGCGGCAACCCTGGTTGTGGTCGGCATCATTGCGGCAAAAATCGGTCAACGGATTATGCAATGGCTCGACAGTATCTGGATGGTGCGCGTACAGATCCTGACGACGCTGCTCATTCTCGGCATCGGGCTGGTTTTGACGCTAAGGGCTGCCTACGACATCGCGCTGCTGGCGGGTTAGAGCGGCATACGCGCGCGCTGCCTTGGGATGCCGTCGGTCCAAGAAGGCCGCTCGGCGGGCGACCGGTTGCTGGCGCGCCTCAGGGGGCCAGCGCGGCGCGCGCCGGTAACATCCCGACATAGCCGCTGATGTCGGCATACCAAACGTTGCCATCGGGATCGACGGCGACGCTGTAGGGACGGGCCTTGTCGCGGGGAAGCTTAAAGGTCGCCAGCCTGCCGTCGCGCAGGCGCCCAAGGCTCGAGCTGCGCACCATGCCGAACCAAACCGCCCCATCGGCCGCGATCGCCAAGCCGCTGAGGCCGACGTTTTGTTCGCCGACCGCAAACTCGGAAAATTTGCCCTCCTTAAGTCGGCCCAGACGATTGCCGCGGAATTCAAGAAACCAAACCGAGCCGTCGCTGCCGACGGCGACATCGGTCGGGTTCGCGCCGCGCCGCGGTAGCTCGATCGTCGCCATGGCGCCGTCCGGCGCGATGCGCACGAGCTTGCTGCTTCGCTGCAGGCTCGCCCACACAACGCCAGCCGCGCTCACCGCCACACCGTAGGGCCCATCGTCGGCGGTGGCAGTTTCGTAGCGCTTGAAGTGGCCATTCTTGAGCTGGGAGATGCCCAATCCGGTAGCATCGGCAAACCAGGCCGAACCATCCGGAGCCATGGCCAGCCGAGCCAATCGCGCAATCGGGCCCTCGAGCGCAAACTTTGAGGCTTCACCCGCGGGCGTGATGCGTACGACCGCGCCGGCCGCACTGTCGGTGTACCAGGCGCTGCCATCGGCGGCGATCGCCAGACCGAGGGGCTCGAAGTTGCGGCCCGGTATCGGCAGTCGCTCCAGACGTTGGCCGCGCAATCGGCCAATGGCATCGGCGCGGTCGATCGTGAACCAGATGCTGCCGTCGGCGGCGGCGGCGATCGCGACCGGCGTATCCTGCGGATCGCGCAGCGGATACTCGACGAATGGCGCGGTCGGCGCCGCGCTCCGCAGGGCGTACACGCCGACGCCTGCCAACAGGGCGAGCCCGGCGGCGAGAATGATCGCCCGCTGGCGTCTAGGCAAAAGGGCCGTGGCAATCCTCACGTGCGATCACCCGTTGCGGCGCCGCGCCAATGCAGCAAGCGCTGCGCCAGCCAACCCCCGGCCAGCAAAATCAGCAGCCAGAAGGCGACGCCAGCAGCAAGGCTGATGGTATCGAGGCGCTTGAGGAGGTTGCCGCCCTCGCTGGCGAGGCGCCAGACTTCCGCATAGGGCATGAGCGAGTAAACGGCGTAGATGAGGCCGGCATCCCCCGGATCGCGGGCCAACGGGCCGGCTTCGAGGTGGATGGGAAGATTGTCCTCCTTGAGCATCCAGGTCGCGCCGCCGTCCTGGCTGCGATAAAGACCGCGATTGCTGCTGACGAGCAGCACGGTTGCCTCGGCATTGGCGGCGATTCCGCGCACGATGATTGCGGTGTCGGGTAAAACGGCCCCGAGCGTGCGCCACACCGCGCCCAGATCGTCACTCAGATAGATGCGGCCCGCCCGCGCGGCCCACACGCGCTTTGCCACCTGGGGGTCGGCGGCAACCTGATCTACGGGATCACCCTGGTGCCCGAGCCCGCGCGCGCGCCATTGCCGGCCGCCATCTTCGCTGGTCATGACCTGGCCGTCGATTACGGCGAGGAGAACTTCGTGCTCGGAGCGGGCAATGCTGAGCGCGCTGATCGCGCCCGCCGCCGCGGGGGCCGGCCTAAAGCTCTGTCCGCCATCCTCGCTGATGAAGAGATGCTGGGGGCCGAGCAGGTAGATGCGATCGGCCGCCGCACCCGGCATCACGGCTCTGGCCGGAACGGCCGCTTCCGGCGCATCAGCCGGCGTCCAACGACCGCGATAGAGCCGAAATACTCCGCTTTGCGCGGCGCAGATGGCGCCTTGGCCGTCATCGAGAAAAGTGATGGCGAACACGGCACCGAACAGGAGATTGGGAGCCTCCGGCGCCCAACTGAGGCCGCCGTTGCGCGAGGCAAGCACGCCGAGATCGGTACCGGCGAGCAGGTGGGCTTGACTTTTCGGATTGATGGCCACGACCAGGGCGGCATTGAGGAACAGGCCGATATCGGCGCTGAGCCAGGTGCCGCCAAGGTTGCGCGAACGAAACACGCCACCATAGGCGCTGGGATCGTGCGCCCGGGCGCCGACAGCCGCCAGGCCCAGCAACAAGAGCTGGAGCAGGACCCGCTGCGCAAAACGGCTCACCTGACGGGTCCCGCGTCGCACCAAGGTGCGGCGGGGAAAGAGCCCCTCGCCGCTCGCTTCATTGCGCGCTCCTCGTCGCCTCAGGGCTTGCGCGACTTTTCCCCGGGGGCCAGGGCGATTTCCGCCATGCGTCCACCATTCAGCGCCACCCAGGAGTTTTTCGTGATCGGGTATTTCTCCGTGTAGGTCAATGGCTCGTGGGCAGCGATGCAGTTCTCATAGCCGCCGGTGATCTTGTAGCAACGCTCGTAGGCGAGGAATTGCTGGACCGAGTCGGTCTGCTGCACATTGGCGACCATCCAGTCGCGGATCGCCTCGTAGGACGAGTAGGCATCGGAGCCGAACACCAGTTTGCCGATGCTGGTCGGTACTTCCAGAAGCTGCGAGCCTGCGGTGTGGGCTCGGTAAGCCGGATGAATCACCACACCCGGGGCAATTTGCAACTCACCATCGACGACCACGGCCTTGCCCTTGAGCACTTTGCCATAGACCTCCTCCATCGTCAGCGGCATGTAGCCACATGCCGGCGTCCGATTGCAGCCGCCCGGATCGGAGTTGATCGCCCTGATGTGCTTTTCGGGGTAGTTCAGCGCCCACTCGATCGCCGCCAACTCCTGCTTTTGCACGTAAAGCACGGCATTGGGGAGATCGGACAACTGGCCGGCATGATCCCAGTGGGCATGGCCGATAACCACCTTGGTGACGTCGGCGGCACTGAAGCCCAGGACCTTGAGCTGCTCGCCGATCGGAGCCCAATGCTCCGAGCCGGTCATCTTCAGGTACTCCTGCTGCTTCCAGCCGGTATCGTACAGGATCAGCTCGTTGCCGCACTTGATCACGCCGATGTTAACCGGCAGGTCGACGGTGGGAATATTGTTGCTCGGACTTGTGCTGCCTGGCACGAAGGCACGGTCCGGCATGAAGGCGCCAAACGGCACTTTCATGAAGCGACTGCTCTCGATCAACCAAACCGAGCAGACCGGCGCCTGCGCCCGGGCAACGGCCCCGCCAAGGACCGTAAGCGCCGCAGATGCTGCGAGGAACGTCGCCAACAGCTGCAGTTTGCGTCCAAGCCTCGTCATTGCTTCCTCCCTTTGCTCAAGGATTTCAGAGGTGGCCTAAGTGTGCTCTCCGGTGGGTTATCTTCGGTCAGTGAGGTTTGTACTGTCCCGGCCACAGCACCTCGCCCGCGCGCAGTATGGCTTGCGAGGCGGTAATGCTCATGTCATGGGCATCGATCAGATGCTGACGGTCGCCGTCCTTGGCGTAGGCCAGCATGTCGTGGCTGGCTTGGCGGTAGAGGACCATGGCTTCAAGGTATTGGCTGTGCACTTGCGACAAGGCCGGCGGCACACGCAAGGCGCGGACCTGCTGTTCCGCACCCAAGAAGAACGTTGCAACCGGCGAGATCTTCCGCTCGAGTTGCTCTTTATCGTGGTTGCCCGTTTCATGGCTGATGCCCGCGAAGCTCATGGCCACTGCCGACGGCGTCACCTCGCGATGGATTTCCCACAGGGCCGCTGCGTAGCTTTCCTCCTCGGCGCTGAGCGCCCTCGGCTCAGGCCTTGGCGCGGCCATCGGCGCCTTGGGCGGGCTCGCGCCCGAGTGCAGCTCATGTCGCCAGCCAAGCACGACCAGTCCGGTGAGGACCAGAACGGTACTCGCCAGCAGGATTGGCCGAGGGCCTGGGACGCCGATCGTAGGGATGGGTCTCTCCCGGGCGAACGCGTTGTCGGGCTATAGCGCAACGTTACGCCCGCGATCGCGCGCCGGTCAACATGTTGATGCTCCCGCAAGCGAAATCCGATCCGCGGTGTCGCCGCCTCGCCCGACCCTTCAGCTCGGCCCGTGCCCCGCCGGGGCGATGAGCGGCGGGGGTCAGTGTGGCCGCCAGACCGGATGGTCGCTAAATAGACCGCCCTCGGTGAAGCCGATGTCGTAGACCAGGAACAATCCGAAAGTGAAGCTGATGAGGCCGGATGCGACGCCAAGTTGCCAATTGAACCGCGGTAGGTTCACAGACGTCAGCGCGAAGGGCACCACCAACAACAGCGTAATCAACATCATGCCGCCGACCGTGCCGACGCCGAACAGAAATAAGTAGGCCACGGCGAGAATTGGATCGCGGATGATGGTCACGACCAGCAAGGCGATCGCGGCCGATCCGGCGAGACCGTGTACCAAGCCAACCGCAAAAGGGCGCAGCCACTGGTAAATTGCCAAGCCGCCGAGCCAGCTGCGGTCGAGCGCGGCTAAGGGCGTTTCGTCGTCGGCGTGGCCGTGGGCTTGCGCGGCGTGACCATGCCGATGGCGGTGCACGTAGTCCCCGTGCGCGTGGACGTGGTCGTGCGGTTGTCCACCTCCGCCGAGACCCCGCCCCAGTCCGGTGAGCGTGACAATGCCCAGTAGTACCAGCATCAATCCAACCGCAAATTCCATGGAAAGACCAAGCCAAGGCGGGATGACGACGCCGAACAGAATGATCGCGCTGCCGACGGCCATTACCGTAATGCTGTGCCCGACACCCCAGGCCGCGCCGATCAGCATGGAGCCGCGCATGGTACGTTGCCGGCTGACGATGGTTGCGATCGCGACAATGTGATCGGCATCCGTGGCGTGCCGCATCCCGAGGAAGAGGCCAAGCAACAGCAGGGAGACGAAATTCATGGCCCCGTCGATCATGCTCGGCATTGTAGGGGGCTTCATCGCGATTGCCAAAGCCCGAAAGTCACGCCTTTAGCGTGCGCGCCGTCCCCGTCGGCCCGCACGGGTCGGCGGCCGAAGGCTGCAAAAAAATCCCGTGCTGGTCCGCTGCCGGCAACTCCTATAGGCTAAACCCGGCGAAAGGTCGGGCGCACCGGCTGCGGCTGGTGGGCCCCTAGACACCAGAAAATGACGCAGAGGGAGCCGCGCCGCGCCTGGTGTTGCGTCGCTGGCACTATCAACCGCATTTGAGACGAGGCAGGCGATGGCGCTGGCTGCGGGTCGGTATGCGCGGATCCACGTGGTGGCCTCGGCCAACGTTGGTCTAACTACGACGTCGCACGCGGAACGGCGGAGCACACCATGAGGGGTATCGGCGGGCTGTCACTTGGCCATGCGGCCGTCGCCTTCGCGCTTGGCCTCGGCGCCGCACCTGTCCTTGAGGCGCAGCCGACCGCCAGCGGCCCGGTCGCGATCGATGGCGACGACATTGGCGGTATCGTGCGGGGAGCGAACGGAACCGAAGCGGGCGTCTGGGTTATCGCCGAGACCGATGATTTGCCAACAAAGTTCGCCAGGATTGTGGTGACCGATGATGCGGGTCGCTATGTCGTGCCCGACTTGCCGAGGGCAAAGTACCGGGTCTGGGTGCGCGGCTACGGGCTTGCCGATGCACCGAAGGTGAATGGCGAACCGGGCCAAATTCTCAATCTAACCGCCGTGGCGGCGCGTGACGAGACGGAGGCCGCGCGCATTTATCCGGCCATCTACTGGTATTCGATGCTGAAGATTCCCGAGGCGAGCGCGTTTGGCGGCGCCAGCGAAATACCCGAAAAGATCACCCAGAGCGAATGGTTGGCGGTGGTAAAAAATCGGGCGTGCGTGGGTTGTCATCAATTGGGACAACTATCGACGCGCACGCTTCACGCCACGCTTGGGACCTTCAAATCGGGCGAGGAGGCCTGGATGCGGCGCGTGCAGTCGGGACAGGCGGCGCCGCTGATGGTAAACCCGCTCGCCGGCTATCTGGGTGGGGTCCCGTTCCGGCATTTTGGCGATTGGACGGATCGGATCGCCAACGGCGAGCTGCCACACAGCAAGCCCCCGCGCCCACAGGGGGTCGAGCGCAATATCGTGGTGACGAGCTGGGAATGGGCCGACCCGAAAACCTATCTCCACGATCTCATTGCCTCGGATCGCCGCGATCCCACCGTCAACGCCAACGGTCCGCTGTTCGGCTCACCGGAATACGCGACCGATCTCCTGCCAATTCTTGATCCCAACACGCACACCGTCAGGGTCTTCAAAGCCCCAGTGCGCGATGCGGACACCCCAGAAGCGCTGGGACCGGGACATGCCGCAATCGAGAAGCCGATGCAGCCGTCGCCCTATTGGGGCGAGGAGAAGTTGTGGAACTCGAAGGTCAACAATCACAACGCGATGTTCGACAAGAAGGGCCGCGTCTGGCTGGCGGCGGCAATCCGCGGTCCCAACAATCCCGACTTTTGCAAGCAAGGGTCCAGCCATCCGTCGGCCAAGCTGTTCCCAATCGAGAAGAATGTGCGCCAGCTCGCCATGCTCGAGCCCAGGACGATGCAATACAGCTTTGTCGATACTTGTTTCGGGTCGCACCACCTGCAGTTCGGTTACGATCGCGACGACACGATCTGGACCAGTGGTAGCGGACAAGTCGCTGGCTGGCTCAACAGCAAGCGGTTTGATGCGACCGGTGATGCGGCGGCCGCGCAGGGCTGGACCGCTTTCGTGCTCGATAGCAATGGTAACGGCAAACGCGACGACTACACCGAGCCGGGCCAACCAACCGAGGCGGCCAAGGATACGCGCATCACGGCCGGCTCGGGCCCCTACGCGGTAATGCCGAGCCCGGTTGACGGCTCCATCTGGTATACGGTCGGCGTGTTCGCCGGCCGCGGCGGCGTGCTGCGGCTCGACCCTGGGGCCAACCCGCCCGCGACCGCGCTGGCCGAAATCTACTATGTTCCGGCGCCCGGCTTCGCGCCGCGCGGTGGTGACATCGACAAGCAGGGCGTGGTTTGGGTGTCGCTGGGAAGTGGCCATATCGGTAGCTTTGACCGGCGCAAATGCAAGGGGCCGCTGAACGGACCGAGCGCCATGGGTGATCATTGTCAGGAGGGGTGGTCGTTCTACCAGTATCCGGGTCCGGGCTTCTTGGGTATCGGCGAAAACAGCGCCGAGGCGAGCTACTATACGTGGGTCGATCAGCACAACACCTTTGGCCTCGGCGAGGACGTGCCAATGTCGACGGGCAATCTCAATGATGGTCTGATCGCCTTCAAGAATGGGAAGATGATCATGTTACGGGTGCCCTATCCTTTGGGTTTTTACGCCAAAGGCTTTGATGGGCGGATCGACGATTCCGCCGCCGGCTGGAAGGGTCGCGGACTGTGGACAACAAGCGGTGATCGCGCGCCTTGGCTGATGGAAGGTGGCAAGGGCAGCAAGCCGCGGGTCGTACACTTCCAATTGCGGCCCGATCCCTTGGCGCACTAAACCGGCGAGCAAAGCACGTCAGGTACGGCCGACAAGGCCCCCCTGTGTCGACCGACAGCATCGTGGCGGGGGTATGAAAGCTCGATACCTTTGGCCCGCAAGATTGGCCTCGCTCCGCGCATGATCGGTGGTCTTCCGTCGCGAGATCGACGTTTATCCGGATGGCCTGGCGAGCTTCAAGACCATAGACAAGCCGGTATCGGTGCGGGTTGGCGCAGGGCCACATCCGATCCTGGGCTTCCCTCGCCAGGATCGGGCTCGTCGGTGACATTCCCTCAGTCGCAAAGCGATCAGCCCGCGTACCATGGCGAAGCTTACTCCCAGACGCGACGCGGGTTGGCGCTGGGCGCGCGCTGCCTTCAATTCCCGTCCGCATCAATGTTCCAATTCGAGGACGCCGGACGGCGCGTTGGCGCCCTTGAAGGGCGGTGTCGCTGGGCGCGGCGCCAAGCCGTCGGGGCAGGATGGTCGCTCGCTCTTGTAGGCGGGCATGGAACAATCGGTGACGACGGCGGCCGGCCAGTGCGGGCTTCTGCTCGCCGCGATGGTGATGCCACTGATGGCGGCGCCCATCAGACCAATCAGCAGAAACGGCACCGCCGCCTCGGCACGCAGCAAGCGAAACCGTCGGTTGCGTCGGCCGGCACGTTTTGCGCCAACAGCCCGCCAGGACATGATCGATCCTCCTTGTGCGGGAGATCGCCGCCTAGGGCGGCTCAGGCAACAGGTCGGAGGTGTGACGTTTGAATTCCAGGTGGAATTGCTCGGTTTGGCATAGGAACGCCATAGCAGCCTGGCGCTCGCGCTGGCGCCGATTGCCCCTCCCGCTACTGCGACACGCCGCGGCCGTCGTGCGGCGGCGGGCCGTTGTTGCCGCTAGTTCGGCGGGAGCGAACCATGGTCCCACGCACAAGGCTCGGAGCGAGCGCGTCAAAGCCGACTTAGAGATGTTGAAGGCGCAAAATCCCACGGCTAGCGTTGCCGTTGAGCTTGTGACCAGGTCAGGCAGCGGCCTCGATCCCGGCATGCCGGCGGCGGCTCTGTTTCAGGTGGCAAAGCGGCCAAGGTGGGCAAACATGCCGCGGGGCCGCATCGGCGCGCTGGTCAACCCACACAGCGATCGGCGTATGCTGGCCGGATCGGCGAGCCACGTCATCGGCTTGGCGATTCCACGGGGCTTCGTCGAAGCCCTCGGGCGCAACATTGATGCGGCAAACCGCAGCGATCGGCGCGGAGCGGTGTTTACCATCGCGCTTCCGGTTCCGTCGATCGAGAAAGGATCGGCATCGGCGTGACGAGCTCGACCAGAATTCTCATCGTCGATGATGAGCCACCCATCCGCAAGCTGCTGCGCGTGGGGCTCACCTCGCAGGGCTACGATGTGCTGGAGGCTGCCGATGGCAAATCTGCCCTGGAGCAATTAGCAAAGAAACCGGCGCTGGTGATCCTCGACTTGGGCTTGCCCGACGTCGATGGCTTGCAGTTGCTCGGCAAGCTCCGAGCCGGTCGCTCGGACGTGCCCGTGGTCGTGCTTTCCAGTCGCGGCGATGAGGCCGGCAAGGTGGCCGCGCTCGATTTGGGTGCCGACGATTATGTAACCAAGCCTTTTGGTATGGACGAGCTGTTCGCTCGCATCCGCGCTGCGCTGCGCCACCAGCTGCAAGTGCACGGTGAAAGGCAGCTGTTTCGGGTCGGCAATTTGAGCGTCGATCTCGTGCGTCGCATCGTCAAATTGGGCGACAAGGAAGTTAAGCTTTCCCCAAAAGAGTATGACCTGCTGCGCCTGTTGGTGCAGCACGCGGGTAAAGTGCTCACGCACAGGTTTCTGCTCAAGGAGCTCTGGAGCGCGCCAACCGATTCGCAATATCTGCGAGTCTATGTGCGCCAACTCCGCCGAAAGATCGAGGCCGATCCCGAACGGCCGCAATACATCATGACGGAGATCGGCGTCGGCTACCGGTTGCGCGCGCCCGATTAAAGACCGTTCGCGCCCTTTGGAGAGAACGCAGCCCCTTAGTTTTCCCGGCGGGAGTTTGGTGGCGTGCAAATCGAGGATCTACTCGCGGCGTCCGATGTGGTTGTCGATTTCGCGGCGCGCGATAAGGCTGATCTACTGCAGGCGCTCGCGGTGCGTGCCGCCAGGCTGCTCAAGCTCAACCCCAACACCGTTGCCGACGCCATGCATAGGCGCGATGAGCTCGGCTCTACGGGCATTGGAAATGGTGTGTCGATCCCGCATGCCCGTCTGCGCGAATTAAAAAAGCCCTTCGGCTTGCTGGCCCGCCTGAAACAGCCGCTCGACTATCAGGCCATCGACGGCGAGCCCGTGGACATCGTGTTCATGCTGCTACTACCCGCCTTTTCGCAGCTTGAGCAACTCAATGCACTTGCGGTCGTTGCCCGCAAGCTTCGGGACGAAGGCGTCCTAAAACGCGTTCGCAGCGCCGCCAATGCCCTTGAGCTCTTTCGGGCGGTCACGGCATAGGTTAGGCGAGGAGGCGCGCCAATGAAGAGTGCCTATCGTGTCCCCTCTTAGCTAGCCCGCGCTGGGCATTGTGCCGCCGCAGGCGACGGCTAGCACCTCGCCAGTAAGCTCAAAAAACCGTTTGCCTTCAGATGATCGAGGTCTCTTGCAAGCCAGCAGCCGGCGGGCGTCAATGTGTCGATGGAGACGGATGCATGCTGATCGAGTGGCCGGTGTCAGCGCCGCAACGTAAGAGGCGGTGTTTTTGTTGCCACAGACCCATCAAGGACGGGTGAGCGGAGCAGTGGCCGTGTGCGAGTGGTCTGCGTCTGCGCTCCGTCGCTCGCGGCTCTGTGCCGGCATTATTGGGCGGGGCCGGGCTTGGCCGAGGCATGGTTTGCGCGCTGCTTGGCGGCGACGGCCCACGTTGGCGCCGCCCAAGAGCGGGCAAAAACATGTACAATCCTTCGAGACATCGTGGGCAAAGAGAGGACGGTCGAGATGAGGAACGTGTCTCCCAACGCCGTTCGGTGGGAAGGCGCTGAGTTCCTAGAACTCGCCGAGGCTTCTGCCGGCATTGGCGTGTGGGACGTGGATCTGGCGACCGGTATGGTGCGGGGGCGGCCGCAATTCTTTCGCCTGATGGGCTTGGATCCGGCGATGGAACAAGTGCCGATCGAGGTGATGCGTGCGCTGCGCCATCCGGACGACCGCGCAAGCGTCATCGACGGTTTCCAGCAGTCCCTAAGAAACCGCACCGACTATTATGAGAGCGAATACCGAATTCTCAAAAATGGTCAGGTCCGTTGGATCCTGGGGCGAGGACGAGTTGTTCGCAACGACCGGGGTGAGGCCGTCCGCTACAGCGGTGTCGACATCGATATTACCGAGCGCAAACGCTTCGAGGAGACGCTTCGCGCCGCCGAAACGCGCTTTCTTCGCGTCTTCCAGCTCGCACCAATCGCCATGAGCATCAGCACGTTGCAAGACGGACGCTACATCGACGTGAACGCGGCCCTGTTAGCGCAGGCCGGCTATTCCCGTGAGGAGATGATCGGACGCACTGCGCGCGAGCTCGCCGTCTATGTCAACGAACAGGATTTTGGCACGGTGCGCCGGCTGCTGGCGGAAAAAGGAGTCGTCAAAAACCTGGAAGTGACCCTGCGCGGCAAACGTGACACTCGCACCGTGCTGTTGAGTGCGGATGTTTTGGAGCTGGGTCAGGAGCAATGCCTGCTAACCGCGTCGGTGGATATAGCCGAGCGAAAGGCGGTCGAGGCTGCCCTTCTGCAAAGCGAGCAGCGCTACCGCAATCTTGTCGACAATGCCAACGATATCGTGGCCACGCTCGATCTCGACGGGCGGCTAACATCGATCAATCCGGCGGTCGAACGTGTGCTTGGCTATGCACCTGAGGAGCTCATCGGTTTGTCGTTCGACCAGCTCGCCCCGCGTGGGTCAGCGCCGATTGACGCCGCCGCACTGCAACGGGAGCTGCAGGAGGATGGCGCAACGCGATACGAGCTGCAAATCTCCAGCAAGGATGGCCGAGCCCTTGCCCTCGAGATCGATTCGAAGCTGATTTATGCCGACAGCGGCAAACCAATTGCCGTTCATTCGATCTCCCGCGACGTGACCGAGAGGAAGGACGCAGAGGCCCGGCAGTTGCTGCTGATCCGAGAACTGCAGCATCGAGCCAAAAATCTCCTCGCGGTTGTGCAGTCGATCGTCAGCAATACGCTTCGAAACAGTCGGGATGTGCAGAGCGTGAACACCACTATATCGGGCCGCCTGCAAGCACTGGCGCGGGCGCAGGAATTCATTGCCGCCGGGCCGGGTGGCGGTGCGCCGATTGGCGAGATCGTGCAAGCCGAGTTGAGCGCCTTCGGCGGACGCGTTAGCATTAGCGGGCCCCCCCTTCTTGCCGGTACCGCTTTCGCGCAAATGTTTGCCATCGTCGTGCACGAACTCGCGACCAATGCCACAAAATACGGGTCGTTGTCGGTATCTGAAGGTCATGTCGATGTTCGCTGGCTGGTCGAAGCCGAAGCAACGTTGTTTTTCTCTTGGAAGGAACGAGGCGGACCTCCAGTTGAACCGCCCGCGGCGCTCGGCTTTGGCAGCGAGGTGATGCGAGTGGCTTTGATCGAAAATCCGCGCATCTCCTTTGCGGCTAGCGGCTTCGAGTATGAGATCAAGGTGCCAATCGCCAACCTGCGATGAGTTGGGCTCGTTTGGCGAGCGCCGGCGTGGATCCCTGCGCGGGCCCTGGCGCCGCGCCGCGCTGCGCAAGGCTCTCGGGGACAGGATGGCAGAAGATCGCGAGGAAGAGATGCAAGCCTTGCCACGTCGCCTGCAACTGCGGCGCAGCAGAGGCTGGCGCCTACCGGCCAAGACGCTGAAGGTCGACCGCTCGACCTTGTTTGGCAATCCTTTCTTGGCGGCCGACTACGGTTCCGAGCGCGCCGTCGCTTTGTTTCGCGCCTGGGTCACCGGCCGGTGCGCCGATGTTTGCTTGCCGCCAGGGGCGAAGCGGGCGCTGGCGCGGAGACGAGCCGATATGCTACGCGCCTTGCCCGCGCTGCGCGGCAAGAACCTCGCGTGCTGGTGTCCCCTGCCGCGGCGGGGCGAACCTGACACCTGCCATGCCGCAGTCTTGTTGGCATTGGCCAACCTGGGGGTCGCCACGCAATGCGGCCGCCCGCGCAGGCGCGCGTAGTCCTCGACGCTCCGGCCCGGACACCGCAAAGATCGAAGGCGTGAGGCATGGGCTGCGGCCGAGACCGACGCCCAGCAGCCTTGCGCGCGCCCAAGGTTTCTGGATGGATCCAGCCGCCCGGGCGCGCGCCGAGGAAAGATCGTTCTTTCGCGGCCTAGCGGCGGCCGCCACCGTCGCCGCTTCTCCCCGTGCCACCGCCACCCATACCACCGGCGCCCATACCGCCGCTCATGCCACCACCCCGGCCGCCGCTGCTGAGGCCAGCAGCCCCGCGCCCGCCTTCACCGGAACCCGCACCCCGCAGGGCAGAGCCCTCGCGCCCGCCGGAGGTGCGAACCGCACCATCGCGAACGCGACCGTCGCGGGCGCCGACATTGACCGCTGTCCGAGTCGCGTGGCGCCGGTAAAAACGTCTGTCGCGCCCCACGTCGACACCCACCGCCACGCCACCGTAGCCGTATCCATAATCGTAGTCATAGTCGTCATCGTAGTAAGCCGTGCGGTAGCCATAGACGGGCGCAGAGTAGCCGTAGGCACGCGGCGCATAGGAATATCCGTAGACGCGCGATTGGCGATAGCCGGGGCCGTCATCCCAATCGCAGGCCCAGGCGGCGCTTCCGGCAAGGCTCAGCAAGCCCAATGAAGCCACGGTTATGATCGCACTTTTGCGCATCTGGGTAACTCCTTTCTCACATCATGCTTTTTGCATCATGCCAAACGGAGCGTGGGAGGGAGGGGTTCCGAAAAAGAAAGTCGCGTACGAGGCCGGTCAGCTTGTCTCAGCGCGAGTCCGAGCGATGCGACGGCAATCCCGCGATGCTGGGAAGCTCTGGCTCAACTACAACGCGCGGCCCGCGCGCAAATTGGCGCGCCGCCAACCGCCGCGCCGACCTCAGCCGACCAGCAAACCTGGACTGCGCCATTCAACGGTCATCAAGCTGACGCCTTCCTCGTAGCCTGCGGCGGTTAATCGGCGCTTGAGCTGAGTTGTGTTTTCTTGCGTGCGCTTTCTGGCGCTACTCATGATCGTCGACGGGGATCGAAGCGCCGTTCGCGCAGGGCCAAGGCGACCTACCGCAGGTGCCACACACGTCCCAGCTGCGGCGGCCATTGCGCAGACAATGGGCTTCTCTAATGCGCACCAGCCACTGGCAGCTCATGCGGGAATGATCGCATTGGCCCGAAAGCGGAGGCAATGCTTTTTTCCGATCCGCAGCGTGCCTCCCGAACCTGACCGGTGTAGATAGCCCGAAGATCGTCTCGACCGGATCGAAATACCGACACCCAGCTTCGTGCCCGCGCGTGAGCTGCCAAATCGCTACGCCATCAGCGACGCTGCGTAGCTGCGCATTGATACCTTTTGAAATCGTGCAACCTCCCCCTTAATGGGCCCGTCTTGACGATCGCCCGAGCGATCCGTTGCGGAAGTTACGCTAAGGGATTTTGCTCCAAAGGTTTGCGCATCGAGGACGCCTCGGCTTTGGCTACACGCGGCTGGGCTACAAGGTCGGTTCGCTGCAGCAGCGTGACCATTTGGGGCTGATCGAAGCGTGACCTACTGTGCCTGGCGGGCACGCCAGCACGAGCATGCGTCTCAAGAGCGCCGGAGGGTACGCAATTCTCGCCCGTTAGCCGGTCTCGGTTGCGACGCGCGGAAGCCTAGCGGTGGCGTGCGCGGCTGCGTGGAAGCGACGCACGAGTTCAAGATCCTTAGCGTGCGATCCGCCGCGATCGGTTTTGCTCTTCGAGTCGACACCCGCCGGGCCGACTTGGCGTATGGCGTCGGCCACGTTCTCGGGTCCGAGACCGCCGGCCAATATGACCGGAGTGCGTATCGAGGCGACGATGCGACGGCTAATACTCCAATCGTGGGTGATACCAAGCGCCCCGATCTGCCGATCGGAGGGCTTGTAGCTGTCCAGCAGCAGGAAATCGGCAATTCCGTCATAGGATTTGGCGAGCTCAACGCTCTCTGCGCCCGACACAGGGACGCTTCGCATGATGAGGGGGCCGGTGAGGGCCTGTTTGAGTTTAAGCACCTGCGATGGAGCGAGGAGCTCGGGTGCTGCCCCCAGATGAATGATGGAGGGACGCAATTTGCGGGCCCAAGCCTCGATAAGATGTACGTCGTAAGTCAAAAACAGCGCAGAGAACTTTGCTGGTGGCAGGATCGCGACCGCGATTCTGCCTGCCGCGCCAAGTGCCTGCTCCCGCGGAAACTGACCATCGCCGACGAGGACGCCGACGTGGTCAACGCCAATGCTCGAGATGGCGGATGCCTCGACCGGGTCCGAGACTTCATAGATTTGCGTTAGCATGACATTGTCTTGGAGCGTCGATCGGCTGCAAGTTGGCAACGGGTGCAACGTATCAATGCACTTGCGCGCGCGGCAAGCCTGGGAATCCGAGCAATCCGTTGGGCTGCGACAGCTCGCCTGACGCGGCGCCAGCACTCCTCCTTAGGGCACCGTGCCTGACACCGTTGCATGGCCGCACACGTGCTGCATCCCTCCGGGGTTTAGCTGGTTCCATCACAAGGGAACGGCCGTGCGCGTTGAGGGAGCTCGCGCGGCGGCAGCGTTGTCATGCTCTTGGTCACGGCGGAGGAGCAATCGATGGACGCCCCGGCGCGCGGCCAGTGCAGCGTGAACGGCGTGCTGATCAATGACCTCGGCGGCGAAACCTTCAAGACACTTCGGCCCGAGGCCCACCACTTCTACATTCGCATCGAAGTGAGCGCGTTGGCGTGAGGAAGGCTCAATTCGCAACTCCGACACACTATCTCGACGTCGTGCCCAGTCGGAGCGAAAGCCTTTGCGGCAGGTCGGTTTCCCAATCCGAAGCTTTGAGCGCTAATTTCTGCGCCTACTGCAAGCCGTGCGCGTAGCGGCGGCGACCTCAAGCGCCAGGCTTTGTTTGGCGATGCTCGCCGCCGGGCGGCGTTAGGGCGAGAAGATGTTTGAGATCGCCTCGACCAGCGTTGAACGGGGTGACGTCCCGGCAGTGGCCGCCGGCCGCTGCCGTGCTCGCGCTGCCTTTATCTCATCGTCATAGCGCGGCGTGACGAAAGGGACCTTGTTGCCGAAGAGGCTTGCGCCCATGCGCGTATCGAGACCGTAGAGATCACCGAAGGTCCGCAAATTTCCTTGGCGGTCGACCATTGCGGTAAAGTATGTCGTGTGCACCGGGATGCGCGCGGTGAGCTCCACCTCGCGTGTTGCGCCGTTGAACAGGCTTGCCACCTGCTGCTCCGACCAGCCCTTATCTTGAGCGAGCAGGACCGCTGCGAGGCGGCGCGGATCACCGACCCGCATGCAGCCGTGGCTCAGACCGCGGAACGATCTTGCGAACAGATCACGTTCCGGCGTGTCATGCATGTAGACGTCATGCTTGTTCGGGAACAGGAATTTGATAGCCCCGAGCACGTTCGTTGGCCCCGGCGGCTGGCGGAATTCATAGGCGCCGATGTTGGCGCTGCTCCAGTCCACTTGATTGGGATCGATCGGACGTCCTTGGTAGTAGGCTTGCAGCTTGTGTTGTTCGAGCACGGACCGGCTCGATTGTGCGCCGGTGAAAAGTCCGAGCAAGTCCCCGCGCGAGCTGTTGAGCAGCAGCGGCAACAACTCCTTCCTCTTTATGCCGTCCGGCACACCCCAGCTTGGTTGAAAGACGATCAACTTCATGTCTGCCGAAAACGCGGGCGTGGCCCACTCGGGCTGACCGGCGACGACTTTATCGGAGTGGATGGTCTCGCCCTGCTTGACGACACGCGTGACAAACTCCGGCACGTTGTTCCAGACATAGAACTCGCCAAGGTCGGTGGGTAGCCAGCGCCAGCGCTCCATATTGAGGAGGATGCGGCCCAGTCGAACGGTCCGGTCCGGGTCCACGCTTGCAGGCGCCTCCGACCCCGGCGTTTCCAAACGGACGGGCTGAGATAGCGCGGTCTGCCCCTTAGCGCCGTTGACGATGTCGCCGTCGGCCGTACCGCGCCCGCGCAGCTTCAACAGCAGCCGACGCAAGCCTTCGAACTGCTCGTGCTGGGGATGCAGTGATCGCAAGTAGGCGTCGGGCGTAGCGCTGGCGGCGATGTCGGCGAGAACATCCTTGGCTCGGCGCACGGGCGGCGCATAATCCAGCAGCTTCGAGATGCTCACGGGATCGCTGAACCGTCCACCGCGCGCATAGCGCGCGTACTTCAGCGCCGCAAATGTCAGCTCAATCTCGGCCGCGGCCGCCGCCTCGGGGGAGATGGCTCCGGCGAACAGTTGAGGCACGGCGAAATCGCGGGCGCGTAACCCCCAATCGTCGGCATTGCGAATCTCGGCAATGACGGAATTGCCCCGCGCCGTAAGCCCGCTCTCCGTGACCCAGAGCAGCGGCCCGCTATGTGCATTGTAGAAGGCGGTCGCTGCCGCTAGATCCTCGGCATAGGCGGCTGCGAGGTTGCTTCGATTGGCGAGCTGAGCCAGGGTCTGGCGCAGTGCGGCCAGCGCCGGGGTGGGGGCCGGTCGCAGGAGTGTGCCGAGATCAGCGAGATTTGCCCACGGCGCCAATGTGCCGGTCAGATGCAAGAAAAACCCACAGGAGACCGCGACAACAGTGATCGCTGCGATCCACCACACTCCGAAGATTGCCGGTCGCAACATCGCCCCCGGAAATTCAGTTCAGCCTACTGGCACCCCCGCCTGGCCCAACGCGGCTTCGCAGAGCCAAACATGGCTTGATGGTGCAGATATGGCAGCGCCACGCCCCCGGTCCGTGACAATACTGCACCACACCGGCGGACAGTGCTGCTGCGCGTTCACCAGCCTTGTCCGCCCCGCAACAAAGCAGACGGCAGGCGAAGCACACCCGTCGATGCAGGAGATAGTGTCAACTTGCAGGTGGTTTCGCCTCGAGCGCCGTCTTGAGATCGCCAAGTCCGGTTTGGTCGACCGCCACAAACCAGTCGGCGATCTCAGCCGATGTCACGAAAACCGTATCTGCGCGACGCATCAGCATATCCAGGGCCTTCTCGAGATAGTAAAGCCGGTGCGGTACGCCGGCGATATGAGGGTGAAGACCGATCGAAAGAACCCTTGGGTTCTGTTCGAGCTCGCGTTCGAGCACGGCGAGCGTGGCCGAGAGCCGTTTGACCAGCTCGTCCGATGACTGGCCCTGTATGGCCCACATGGGCACATCATTGATTTCCCACGTGTAGGGTAGGCAAAGCAGTGGTCCCTCGCTGGTGGTCATCCAACACGGCAGGTCATCGAGCAGCCAGTCGTGGGTGAAGTCAACGCCGCAGCGCTTCAAGACCTCGGGAGTGCGGGCGGTCTCACCGCCGCCCGCACCGAACCAGCCACGCACCCGCCTTCCCGTCAGCTGCTCGAGGCGCAATAGCGAGCGGCGGACCTCTGCCTCTTCGTCCTCGACCTCCTTCAATGATCTCTGGAACCAGCTGTGACCGACGAAATCCCATCCCTCGCGTACCGCTCGCTCGGCCGCAGAGGGGTAGACGTCGGCGCACTGAGCATTCATCCATGCAGAGGCCTTGATGCCGCGCTCGCGAAGTAGATCGAAGAGTCGCGGTAAACCGCAGCGCATTCCGTACTCGACCCATGAATAGTTGGCCACATCAGGCGGCTCGCTGGCCCGACCGTGTGGGGCTGGCAAGATACCGCGCGGCATCGGCCTGTCGAACGGCCAGTACTCGATGGCAACAACCGGATTGACCATCAAGGGCTTGCCGTTGAGCGGAGCGAGTCGCGGCCGGTCGTTGGACATCTGATAGGGAATGCGCGGATTTGGCCACACGGCGTGTTCTCCTCCGGACAGAGCTTTTGCTTGTGCCATACAGCCATCCGCGGCAGGCTTGCGCAATCGGATTGGTTAGACGGAAGGGCGGCCGTATGAGCGAGCGCTTGATGGATGGATTTCCACCGCGCGCCGAGACCCAGGTTACGCTGGCGAACTGGCGGACGAGCCCGTTCAACCGGTGGGCTTTTCAGCATGTGCGCGAGATAGTTCCGACGGCGGACATCGCGCACGACCCTACAAGCGTGCGCGAGCTATCCGCCAAGCCCGCACCACTCGAGCGCCTGCGGATCAAGGCGGCAAATGGGAAAGATTTGACCCTTGATCAAGCCCTTGAGGCCACCAGCACGGACGGCCTCGTCGTCCTGCACAAAGGCTCGATCGTGCTGGAGCGCTATTTCAACAGCATGACGCCGCGTTCGCCGCACATCCTCATGTCGGTCTCCAAGTCGATGCTCGGACTGATCGCCGGCGTACTCGTTGGGCAGGGCGTGCTCAATGTGTCGCGACGCGTGACTGATCTGGTCCCTGAGATTAAGGGAACAGCTTGGGCCGGCGCCACAATCATGCAGTTGCTCGACATGCGGACTGGGGTCGCCTTTAACGAAGACTATCTGGCAGCTTCGGGCCCGATCATTGCCTATCGCAAGGCCGCCGGCTGGAACCCGCTTGGCTCCAGCGAGCAGCCGCCGGACCTGCGCGGGTTTTTTCAGGAACTGAGAGAGGCGGACGGGCCTCACGGCGGACGTTTCTGGTACGTTTCGCCCAATTCCGATCTGCTCGGTTGGGTCATCGAGCGAACCAGCGGCAAGCGCTACGCCGATCTCGTGAGCGAGCTTCTCTGGCAACCGATGGGGGCGGCCGACAGCGCTTACATCACCGTCGACCGACTGGGTGCTCCCCGGGCAGCTGGCGGCATGTGCGCCACCACGCGGGACCTTGCGCGCGTCGGCCAGATGCTCATTGAGGGCGGCACACATCGGGGCCGCCAAGTTGTGCCCTCAGCATGGATCGACATGATCGCCAACGACGGCGATCCGGAGGCGTGGGCGGCCGGTAACATGGCTGCGTACTACCCCGGCATTCCGCTCCACTACCGGGCAAAATGGTACGTAGAGCGGAATCTGCCGCGGCTGCTGTTCTGCCTGGGCATTCACGGCCAAAACCTGTTCGTTGATTGCAAGAATAACATTGTGGTGGCGAAGTTCTCTTCGCAGCCAGATCCCCTGGACGTCGAGTGTATCGGATTAACGGGCAAGCTTGTGCGTGCGTTGCGTCAGGAATTGGCCGACGCCTGAGGCGATCTGAGCACAATCAAAGCCGCCCGGCGCCGAGCGCGGAAGCCGGCGACGCGGCGGAGCGCTTGTGTCAAGCCCTGCTGGCCGTTGCGCCTGCAGGGCCGCCACTTGCCGCGCTTGCGGGCGCGGTCCTCGGGGGGTGCCCAGCCTTCAAAGAGCTTTACGGTGCCGGCAGCCGGCCGAAGAGCTGCTCCAGTGCAAGCCCGATCGACAGCAATTTGCGATCGCTGCCGGTCGGGCCGTCGAGCCCGAGGCCGATCGGCAGCCCAGCCTGCGTGCGCGCGATCGGAATCGTAATTCCCGGGATGCCCGCGTTCGAACCTGGATCGGCGTTGCGGATGAAGGTCGGGAAGGTCGGCACGTCCTGGCCGTTGAGCTTGGTCTTGTCGTCGTCGCCGATCGGCGCCGCGGGAAGTGGCGTCATGGCGAAGGCGATCGCGGCAATCCTGTTCTGCGCAAAGGTGTCAGCAAATAGTTTCTGCAACTTTGATCGCGTGGCAAGCGCCGCCTTATACGCCGCCGGTGGAATGGCTTTCTCCGCCCCGGGCACTACCATGCCGTCGAACACACCCTTCACGTCTGGGCTCTTAATTTGCGCGGCCACGCCGTTCACGTCGATCGGGAGCCCAAACTTCTTTAGGTACTTTGCCAGGTCCACGTTTGCTTCGTAGAGCGCCACGGGGAAGCTTACCTTGTCGTCGAGCTCCTTCAATGCGGGCATGTCCAGGTCCACGATTTCGACGCCCGCCGCCTTGAGCCGGTCGATGGCGGCGAGCGTGAGGTTCGCCGTCTCCGCGTCCACCCCATCGAAGTAGTAAGCCTTGTACACGCCGATGCGCAGACCTTTGAGGTTGGCCGCGGTCAACTTATCCTTAGCGCCCGTGATCACGTCATCGAGCAGCACCAAGTCTTCCACGGTGCGCGCCATGGGGCCGGCGGTGTCGCGCGTGTGCGCAATCGGCGTGATACCTTCCTGCGCATAGCGCTTCAGCGTCGGACGCAGACCCGTAATGCCGTTCAGCGCGGCTGGAATTCGCACCGACCCTCCCGTATCTGAGCCCAGTCCCGCCGCGGCCATGCGAGCGGCGATTGCGACCCCGGTTCCTCCCGAGGAGCCACCCGGGATGCGGTTGGGATCGTAAGGATTGCGCGCCGGGCCAAATGCGGCGTTGTTGTTGGTGATGCCGAAGGCCAGTTCGTGCATGTTGTTTTTGCCCAGAACGATTGCGCCGGCGCCGATGAGCTTTGCCACTATTGGCGCGTGCGAAATGGGCCGGAAGTCCTTGAGGGCGAGCGTCCCTGCGCTGTTCGGGAAGCCGGCGACGTGGATGTTGTCCTTTACCACGATCGGAACGCCGTGCAGCGGCCCCTTGAATCTCCGCTTGGCAGCGGCGGCATCCGCCGCGCGCGCGGCGCCGATGGCCGCCTCGCGATCGTAGGCAATGAAGGCGCCGAGAACTTTCTTGTTCTCGATCTGATCCGCCAGCGCCTTGACCAGGTCCTCGCTCTTCAATTTTCCGGCGCGGATCAGTCTCGCCGCTTCGGCGGCGGACAATTCGGTGAGGTTCCCCTGCGCTGCCAGCGCATCCACATGCGCAACCGCGGCCGTGGCAATAATGGCAACGGTCCGTATGATCCGTTTGACGTTCATGTTGGTCTCCTCCGCTTGATCGTGTGGTGCATGCTTGACCGCTTGGTCCGCCAGGACGTTTGCGATGGTCGCGGGAATCATACGCGGCGGCTGCTGCACGGCAGCATCTTGCACCCCAATCTGTGGCAAGATCGTCTTTACTTACGTCGCTGAACCTGCCCATGCGACGAGCGTCGCGACCGTGACCTATCAAAGTGGCACGCGAATGGATTGGCGTATGGGTCGGCTTATTTTTTGCGGTGCGGGGCATGAAGAAGAATGAGGGCTGACGGTGAGGGGCGCCCACACGCCCCCTGAGGCGATTTAGCTTGGTTTGGCCCCGGGCGGGCTGCGGCCACGAACCAGCCACCACGTCTCTTCTCCCTCCACGGGCGCATGCCGACGAGACGGTACCGGTGGGTCGATCTGGCGCCTGGCTACCGTCGGGATTGGCCCTTTGAGAGCGCGCAGATCGCGGATCGCGGTGCATTGGGACGGCGAAACAACCTCGAATACGAGGCATGGTCAAACCGGCCACGGGCACCGGGGAGGGAGCCCGTTCACCATTCTGAACGAGCGCTCCGGCAGCAAACGCCGCTGCCTTCCATGATCCTCACCCCAGGGGTGAGGCCGATGAACAGCGGTGAAAAGTGCCCAGTTTCTGTATAGAAGCGGGCGCATTCTCGTCGCCTGCTTCGCCGGCGCGGGAGAACGGCCCTGTGGAAACCTCAAACGGCTCTCAGGACTAACCCTGATTTACTACGGCAGCCTCGCTCCGATGATGTACCAGGTCCGTTCGTAGGTGGCTGCCCATGGTCCTTAGCCGCCCGTTGCGCTCGACTTGGCTGCAGCGTGGGAGTGCGTCGTTGCGCCGGCGTGCCGACGTTATAGCGTTGGGCGCGTTTGCACTGACCGTATTGATTATTTCCCCTGCGGTTGCCGAAAAGCGCGTCGCCCTCGTGGTTGGCAACGGCGCCTACCAGCACGCGGCGCTGCTCCCTAACCCGACGGGTGACGCGAAGGCCATTGCTCAGATGCTCCAGACGGCCGGGTTCGACACCGTCCTATTGCGCAACGACGTGGGCAATCTGGACTTCAAGCGCGCACTGCGCGATTTCTTCGCGGTTACGAGGGGCGCCGATATTGCGGTGGTATTCTTCGCCGGCCACGGCATCCAGATTGCCGACCAGAACTACTTGATTCCGGTGGATGCCAAGCTCGCGCAAGATTACGACGCCACGGACGAAGCAATCTCCCTCGATCGCGTTGTCGAAGCGATCGAGCCAGCGGCGCGTCTGCGTCTTGTCGTTCTCGACGCATGCCGTGACAACCCTTTCATCATGAGGATGCAGCGTCGCGGAGCCACGCGCCAGATTGTCTCGCGCGGTCTCTCCAAGGTGGAACCGATCCTGAACAATACGCTGATCGCCTATGCGGCCAAGGCCGGATCAACGGCAGAGGACGGTACTGGCGAACACAGTCCGTTCACGATGGCATTGATCAAGCACGTCGCCGAGCCGGGCCTCGATATCCGCCTGGCCCTGGGCCGGGTTCGAGACGAGGTGCTGAGGAGCACCCGCAACGACCAGGAGCCGTTCGTCTACGGCTCGCTCGGTGGCGGCAGCGTCTCGCTCGTTCCGCCAGTTGCGGTCGCGAAAGCTGCCGCGCCGGCCGAGGTCAGGGCCGACTACGAACTGGTCGAACGCATCAACACCAGAAAGGCTTGGGAACTCTTCATCAACCAGCACAAGTCAGGCATGTACGTCGATCTGGCGCGCGAGCGGCTTCGGATGCTGGAAAGGGAGGACGTTGCGGCTCCATTTGGACGGATGCAGGAGGAGAACGGCGCGTGGGACCGGGTAAGAGATTCGGAGGATCCGGCTGCGATCCGCCGCTTTCTTGACCGCAACAAATTCTCGCCGCACGCGGTCGCAGCGCAAAGCCTTTTGGACAGACTTGAAAGGGTGGCCCGCGAGCGGGAGGAAATGGCGGTCGCAGAGGAAGCCAAAAAGCAAGCCGAGGCCAAGAAACTGGCTGAGGAGAAAGCTGCCGCCGAGGCCAAGCGACTAGCGGCGGAGAAGGCGGCGGCCGAAGCAGAGCGTTTACGCAAGGCCGAGGAAGCCAAAAAGGAAGCGGAGGCAAAAAGGCAGGCTGAGGAGAAAGCTGCCGCCGAGGCCAAACGACTAGCGGCGGAGAGGGCGGCCGCCGAAGCAGAGCGTTTACGCAAGGCCGAGGAGGCAACAAAGGAGGCGGAGGCAAAAAGGCTAGCGGAAGAGACGGCCGTGGCGGAGGCCGCCCGTGTCAGAAAGATCGAGCAAGCCGGAAAACAGGCTGAGGCCAACAGACTGGCCGAGGAGCATCCCGCCGCCGCCAAGCCTGATACCGCGCGGCCGCAACCGTCGCCCGAACTACGGTCGAGCAGAAAAGAGCAGATGGCATATATGGCACCGCTGCCGAGTATCGACCGTAAGGGACAGGCATTTCAGGACTGCGCGGATTGTCCTGTTGTGATGCGCATCCCAGCAGGATCATTCACGATGGGACAAGCTAAAGGCGATCCAAGCGCTGCGCCTCAGCACACCGTCACGGTCCGCGCCTTCGCCATCGGCCAATACCCGATCACAGTGGGTGAATGGAAGGCATGTGTGGTGGGTGGAGGCTGCGGTTTTACGCCTCGCATGGTGAAGGCCGACGATCGTACGCCAGTGCACAACGTTAGTTGGGACGACGCGCAGCAGTACATTCTTTGGCTATCGCGGTCGACGGGGGAAAAGTACCGTCTGCCTACTGAGGCAGAGTGGGAGTATGCAGCTCGTGCCCATACCTCCACGCGCTATTGGTGGGGGGACACCGTTGGCACAATGCTGGCGAACTGTTCGGATTGCGGTGGTAGCCAGGACGCCAGGACCCCTCTGCCTGTGGGCTCGTTCAAACCGAACCCGTTTGGGCTGCATGACATCCATGGTGGTGTTGCCCAGTGGGTCGCCGATTGCTGGTTCCCGAACTATCAGGGCGCCCACGCAGATGCGAGCGCGCGCGACCAGAAAAATTGCCAAAAACGCGTGCTGCGTGGTGGCTCCTTCCGTAGCGATCGCGAGACCATCACCGCTGCAGCGCGCGGCAACTACGATTCCTCGGTGCGCTACATCGCCCACGGTTTCCGTGTCGCTCGAGACCTGAACTGAGGTTTTGGCAAGGCTTGCGCCGTCCTAACGCACGTGGATTGTTATTTTCTTTGAAAGAATCGGTGGATCGTGCGGCACGTGCTCGGCGTCGCCCATGAGAAGTTGCAGTGTATAGGTGCCCGGGGTTAGGTCGATGAAGGCTTCCGTCTGGCCGGCGCCGAAGTGCAAGTGATTCTTCGTATTGGGAATAGGCTCATCCAGCGGTGGAATGGGCACATTGATGAGCAGGTGGTGGTGTCCTGTGTTCGCGAAGGTGACGCCGGCCGGTGCCACGCCGATGTTGCGCGCCCCAAACCATATTTTGATGCGGCCTGCGCTCAAGGTCTGGCCCTCGTTGGGCCACCCGATATACACATAGGCATCCTGCGGCGCTGGCGTGCGTTGCCCGGCCGCCGGCGGCGATGCAACTGGCACGGCATGACTATGCTGCTGTGCGCTCGCGAGCGCTCCTAACCACAAGAAGGCGACGAAGGGAACCACTGCACAAACGGCCCGCGAAATCAGACGCATCAATGCTCCCCTAAGGTGTCACAGTGACCGTAATCTTGTTGGAATAGAGCGGCGGCTGGTGTGGCACGTGGTTCGCGTCACCGAAAAGCAGCTGCAGGGTATGCCGGCCGGGCGGCAATTCGATTCGAGCTTCGGTCTGGCCGCGACCGAAATGCAGATGATTCTTGTCGTTTGGAATTTCGCGGTCGAGTGTTGGCAACTCCGTGTTGACGAGGACGTGGTGGTGGCCGGTGTTGGGCTTGTCGACTCCCGCAGGTGCCACGCCGGCGCCCGACAGTCCCATGCGGAGCCAGAATTTCCCGCGACGGATGACCTGGCCGTCGCCGGGCCAAATGATGTAGACCTTGGCACCTTCCGGCAGCGATTGGGGCTGGGCATTTAGGTGCGGCGCAAGCGCCAATGTGCTCACGAGTGCAAAAGCGCCGTAACGGACGCGTCTTCTCATGTGTGCTGAGCCTTAAAGTTCGGCGACAACAACCCCGATTGCAACGAGCCCGGGCATGCTGCGGCATGTCGAGCGGGATGGAATGATAGAATTACCGTGACATTGACCGAGCAATCAGGTGTTACCCCTATCCAGTCGATAGACGTTGCTGAACCTTAGCTGGACGTTTGCAGGCGCCATTCGGCGCCAAGGCAGTTGGTCGTCAGAAGGTCGGTAGCCTTAATTTCGCCGCCGGCGGGCGCGAGGGAGGCCCCCCACCCGGCATGGAATAGACAATTGTCTTATAGCGAACGATGCAGACCCTCATTTTTGTAGTCCCGCACCGCCAAGGCGGATGGGACACCTGATGGGCCCACTAGAAAAAAGTCGTAAAATATTATCCCGCCGCCGTTCTCCTCATGCGACCTCGTCTTACCCGCTCCTGACGTTACGCTTGGCCGCCGAGGAACGTCGGCCGCCTGCTCCGTCGATCGAGTTGCAGGCCGGCAACCTCTGACGCAGAGAGAAATCCATCGTCGCGCGCAGTGGCGAGCTTGCGGCGGCGTCAATACCAGCCCCGGCTCGGATTTCGCGAAAAAAAGCTCTCCACTGCCCCATGGGTGGCGAAATGCGGGACGCGATAGTCGGCAAGCGTCCCCGCTCATGGTCTGGACTTGTTGTCCGTGACGTCCGTCCCAAGTCGCACGTCGCCGTCTTGCGTTTTGCGGTGGCGGGGCGATGCGGCAGACCTCATCTGCGGTTTCCGGCAAGGCGTTCGACGGCCGCAAAACAGCGGGGCGAGCCAGCCGCCGAGAAGAAAGGAGCAGGACTTAGGCCCAAGCCTTCTCCGAGGATCGGCTCAGCGCCGGCCAGCCTTGAAAGTCGATGCCTCCGGGATCAGGAGGAGCATCAGGGGTCTCGACAGAACGAGCAACGGATCCTTGCCCCCAATGGTCCGCCATTTCACCGAACATCGTCCGATGGAGGCGGTGCCGCGGTTTACCAGAGATGTAGTCGGTCTAGTAGCGCTCGCCCTGCAAAGATCGCGGCTGAACGGAAGCGATCGGGTTTCGCCTAAATGGAAAGGCTGCGGTCGGACCCGGTTGTTGGGAAGCTTTATCTCAGCAATTTTCCCCGCGGTTACACCACGGTTACATTTCAACGCGGAGATAGCTTGACCTCTTGGCTGGGGAACTAGGATTCGAACCTAGACTAACGGAGTCAGAGTCCGCTGTTCTACCATTAAACTATTCCCCAAAATGCGGAAGAGGCGGCGGGACGTCCGCGGGTCTCCGCACCCTACCGCCGAGCTATCTAGCAAGCACGACCGCGCGCGGCAAGTGCGGCAGCGCTGCCGCCGCTTAGGGGGTGCCGCAGGCCCAGCTAAAGCAGGAGCACGTGCGGCGACCGCGAACGGGCTACTCGAGCCAGATGTCACCCAGATCCTGATTGGCGAAATGCGACGGGATGATCTTCCAGCCTTTCATGTTCGATACGTGTGCCACGATCCGGCTGTACCAAATCACCGGAACACTGTTGGCATCCACTATGACCTTGCGCTGCATATCCTTCGCGAGCTGCAGGCGCGCCGCCGCATCGCTTGCGCCTTTGAATTGGTCGTAGACGGCATCAAGCTGCGGATTGCTGTTGCGCGTCATATTGCGTGGCGAACGTTCCTTGGAAAGGTAGGGTAGCAGCAGCGGTCCGGCATCGTCCGTGTCGGCACAGAACGCATCTATTGCCACCTGATAGTCGCCGTTTGCAATCGCCGCCTTCTGCTGGGAGACATCGAGCTGCGCATGCTCCGCCGTGACGCCGATACGTCGGAATTGGTCGACCATAAAGACGCCGACCGGCGTAAAGGGATGGTTGACGTTGCGATTGATCAGCTTGAATTTGAGGTCCTGGACACCGGCTTCGGTCAAGAGGCGCTTGGCCTCGGCTCGTGATTTTTCAATATCGCGCCCGTAGCCCGGCAGGCTGGCAAGCTCTTCGTTGCTGAGGGCAAGGGGCGATCCGGGCAAGAGCGGGCCGCCAACTGGCTTGACAATCGTAATTTTCGAAAGCGCGTCGGAGGCTTGCCAGCGATCGACCGCCAAGGATAGCGCCTGGCGGATCTTTGGGTTGTCGAACGGTTTCGCTTGCGTGTTGAAGAGCAGGTCGATCTTGCATACCCATGGCGATTCCTGAACCGCAATGCGGTCCTTGAGGCTGTTGAGGAGTTGCGTACGTTCGCCAGGCGAAATGCTGCGAAATTCGGCCTGGATCTGGCCGCCTTGCAAAGCCGTTACGACGGCCTGGGACTTAATGAAGGTGGCGCGGAAACCGTCGAGATAGGGCTTATTGCTGTCCCAATAGCGATCGAAGCGCTTGCCGGTCCAGTGCGATCCGTTGACGTGCTCGACAAAGACGAACGGTCCGCTGCCCATGACCGTCTTGGCCGGATAATTTGCATCCTGGGCGAGCCGGGCTGCGCTATAAATGCAGTTGTAGGGGAGCGCCAGCGTATCGAGGAAGGAGGCATCCGGTGCCTTCAGCTTCATAACCACGGTGCTCGGGTCTGGCGTCTCGATACTGAGGATATCGGCGAACAAGGCTTGGCGAATGGAAATGATGCCGGCCGGGGGCGCACGCAAGCGGTCGAAAGTGGCCTTGACATCCTTCGAGGTCAGCGGGCTGCCGTCATGGAAAACAGCATTCGGACGCACCTTGAAGGTATAGGTCAAGCGATCCGACGATACGCTCCAACTCTCCGCCACATCTGGCTTTAATTTTGGGTAGTTGTCCGCATCAACCCTAACGAGCAGGGAATAGTGAGGCGCCAGTACATGAATGGCGGCGTAAGTGGTGGTGGCATGGCAGTCCGTTGTTGGCGCCTCCGCTGTCACGGCGTAGGTGAGCGTCCCGCCCTTTTTGGGCGCCTCGGCAACGGCCAGGGACGGCTGGCCCACGACCAGCGCCAGGCAGGCCATCGCTACGCGCGTTCTCATCTTTTCATCTCCTGCAAACGGCATCGTTCTTGTAAGCCATTTGATGCCGAGGTAGTTGGCATGGTCAAGCGCGTCGGCGTCGACGAGCCGCCGGCCCTGGTCCTTGAAGGTGGCGGCGGCCCCGGCACGGGATCACAAAGGAGGCAGGCCGATGTATGTGCGCGTTACGACATTTGAGGTCGACCCCTCAGACGTGTCCAAGCTATCGAACAAAATCGCGAAGATTGCACCCATTGCCAAAAGCCTTGCCGGTGTTGTGGACATTTACGTGGCCTGGCGCGGCGACGGCCGCGGTGTGGTGGTGGCCGCCTATGAGAGCGAAGATGCCGCGAAAAAAGCGCTTGCGCGCCTGCAAGCCGTATGGGGGGAGCTTGCGAGCGTGCTCAAGTCCCCGCCGCGCACCGATAGCTTTGAACAGGTAGAGCATGTCATCGGCTGAGCGCTGCGAGCACCGGCGCATGCACGGGAAACCTTCTATTGTACAAAAAGGCGCGAAATGTACGGCAATCATGCATGACAAGCGCTAGCACAGGGGCGGCCTAAGCGTGCTGGAGCCGGGCGGGAGGTGTGCCACCCATTGGCGCCATCACGAGTAAAGCGACGAGTTTGGCATGGACCGAAGGAAGCTCACAAAGCTGCGCGCCCAGTATGCCGGACAGGCTCCGGGTGCCGTTAGGAACCCGGAATTCAAGAGGGTCGCCGACATGATCTTCGCCGGCACGGACCGGCGACCCAAACCCTACGAAGGGGTCTCCACCTTGCTCGGCGCACCACTACGGCTCGACGCCCCGGCCGCGTCGGACTTCGGGGGGCTGGATGTGGCCCTGGTGGGGGTGCCGATGGACCTCGGCGTCACCAATCGAAGCGGCGCCCGGCTGGGCCCGCGTGGCGTACGCGGAATCGAACGGCTCGGCCCCTATCACCACGTGCATCGCCTGGCACCCCTTGCCGAGTTTAAGGTTGGCGACGTTGGCGATGTGCCGTTTCGCAGCCGCTATAGTTTGAGCGATAGTCACGAAGATATCGAACGCTTCTTTGAGGCCGTGGCAGCGGCACGCGTGGCGCCGATCAGCGTCGGTGGTGACCACTCGATCAGTCTGCCGATCTTGCAAGTCTTGGGGCGGGATCGGCCGCTGGGCCTCGTGCACATCGATGCTCATTGCGATACGGGGCCGCCCTTCGAAGGTCAAAAGTTTCACCACGGTGGACCATTCCGACAGGCGGTGTTGGCCGGCGTACTGGATCCCGAGCGCACCATCCAGATCGGGATCCGTGGCGGCGCGGAGTTCCTTTGGGAGTTTTCTTACGACAGCGGCATGACCGTGGTTCACGCCGAGGAGTTCATGCGGCTTGGCGTGGAAGAGACCGTGCGGCGGATTCGTGACGTGGTCGGGGATGGCCCCGTCTATGTCTCCTTCGACGTCGACAGCCTCGACCCAGCGTTTGCGCCCGGCACCGGCACGCCAGAGGCGGGGGGCCTCAGCACCCGAGAAGCCATGGAACTGTTGCGTGGATGCGCTAGTCTTGATGTGATCGGTGGCGACGTTGTGGAGGTGGCTCCGCAATATGATGCCACCACCAATACGGCACAGGCCGGAGCGCAGATGCTGTTCGAGATTTTGGCCCTTGTCGCGCTGGCGCGCAGGCGCAGGACGGGGTGACATCGCCAATCCCTTAGGGTTCGGACAACGCACGCGCCCGTTGGCGACAGACGCGAGCCGCCTGCGGCGTGCGCTTGGCACTGTAGGAGTAGGGCATGAAGATTCTGGTCGCGGGCGCCCAAGGCCAAGTTGCGCGGGCCTTGCAGGCGTGCGCGGCCGGCGGCCCGCATGCGCTCGTGGCGCAAGGACGCCCGGGCTTTGACCTTTTGCGGCCCGAGGCCATGGCGCGCACGGTGGCCGAGCTGAACCCCGACCTCATCGTCAATGCCGCCGCCTATACGGCGGTCGACAATGCCGAGCGCGAGGTGGCAACGGCCTATGCGATCAACCGCGACGGCGCCGGCGCGCTGGCTGCGGTCGCGGCCGCTCGAGGCTGTCCCATCATCCAGCTTTCGACCGACTACGTCTTCGCTGGAGCAAAGCTTGGCGCCTACGAGGAGGACGATGCAAGCGGGCCGACCGGCGTCTATGGGCGATCGAAGCTCGAAGGTGAGGCGGCCGTGGCGGGGGCAAATCCCCGCCACATTATCTTGCGAACGGCCTGGGTCTTTGCCGCGTACGGCAGCAATTTTGTGCGCACCATCCTGCGTCTTGCGAAGGAGCGGCCGGAGCTGCGCGTCGTTGCCGATCAGCGCGGTAACCCCACTTATGCACCGCATCTCGCCGAGGCGATACTGGCGATCGTCGCCAAGATCGCGGACGGCCGGCCGCCGCCATGGGGCATCTATCACGCCGCTGGAACGGGGGAGACCAGCTGGCAAGAATTTGCCGCCGCCATTGTCGACGCCGCTCACCCGCTCGGAATTACGCCGGTGCCGGTGTTGCCGATCACGACCGCAGAGTTTCCGACGGCGGCCAAGCGCCCAGCCAATTCGTGCCTTGATTGTCGTAAATTGGAGCGCGTATTCGGCGTGCGTCTGCCGCATTGGCGCCAAGGTTTGCACGCCTGCATCAGCGCGCTGGCGGCGCATGCAAAATCGGCCTAGCGCCATGCGGCTCGCCGGTTGAATTTGTCGATCGCGAACCCTACGCTCGTCAGGCCACGCTGAGCCATGGGAGCTTTTGATGTCTAGCCCCAACATGAATGCCGGTCCCTTTACCACCCGGCCGGAGATCGATGGTACCTTCGGCGTGGTCGCAAGCACCCATTGGATCGGTACCGCCGTCGGCATGGCGATTCTGGAGCGCGGCGGCAACGCCTTCGACGCCGGCGTCGCGACCGCCTTCGCCCTGCAGGTCGTGGAGCCGCACCTGTGCGGACCCGGCGGTGACGTGCCGGTGATGCTCTATGATGCGCGCTGCGCCAGGACGATCGTCGTGTGCGGCCAGGGGCCGGCCCCCGCCGGGGCCAGCATCGCCCATTTTCGTGACAAGCTCGGTCTCGACATTGTCCCGGGCACGGGCCTGCTGCCCGCCTGTGTACCGGGCACCTTCGAGACCTACATGCTGATTTTGCGCGACTTCGGCAGCATGCGGCTGCGCGATGTGCTCGAGTATGCGATCGGCTATGCGCGCAACGGTTACCCGCTGGTGGAACGCGGCTGCTCAACCATCGCCACTGTCGCCGACCTCTTTCGCCAACATTGGCCGACGTCGGCGGCCGTCTATCTGCCGGACGGCAAGGTGCCGCGACCGAATGCGCTGTTCAAAAACGTCACGCATGCCGAAACCTATGAGCGGATCTTGCGAGAGGCAGAAGCGGGAGGGGCAAGCCGCGAGCAGGAAATCGAACGGGCACGTCGCGCCTGGAGTCAGGGCTTCGTGGCCGAAAGCATCGACGCCTTCTGTCGCCACAACGACGTCATGGACGTCAGCGGCCGGCGGCACAAAGGGGTTTTGACCGCGCACGATATGGCCACCTGGTTGCCGGCGCTGGAGGAGCCGGTTCACTTCGATTACGGCAACTATCGCGTGCTTAAGCCCGGTGCCTGGACACAAGGGCCCGTGCTCCTGCAAATGCTGGCGCTGCTCAAGGGCTTTGACGTCGACAGGCTCGCCGCCACAGATCCCGATTTTGTGCATCTTTGGGTCGAGTGCGCCAAGCTCGCTTACGCCGATCGTGAAGCATTTTATGGCGATCCGAAATTCGCGGACGTTCCCCTCGCTACGCTGCTGTCGGACGGCTACAACGCCGAGCGGCGCCGGTTGGTCGGCAACGAGGCGTCGCTGGAACAACGGCCCGGAAAAATCCAAGGATTTGCAGGTCGGGTGATCGTGAAGGAGCCCCGCACGGGTGCCGCGGGCGCGGGCGAGCCCACCTTTGCTGAGCTCAACAGCGGACATGGTGCAGACATGGCCGTGAGCCCTTCGGGCAAAGTCATCGGCGATACGGTGCATATTGATATCATCGACAAGGCCGGCAACATGTTCACCGCCACGCCATCGGGGGGCTGGCTGCAGTCCTCGCCGGTGATCCCGAGCCTCGGTTGGCCGCTCGGTTCGCGCGGACAAATGTTCTGGCTCGAGGAGGGGCTGCCGGGATCGCTCGCACCGGGCAAGCGACCGCGATCGACCCTATCGGTGGGCATGGCGCTACGCGATGGCAAGCCCTACATGAGTTGGGGCACGCCCGGCGGCGATCAGCAGGATCAGTGGAACTGCCAGATGTTCCTGCGCCATGCCAGCGCCAGCAGCACCACCCCGAAGATGAATCTGCAGCAGGCGATCGACGCGCCATCCTGGCACATCGAGCACTTTCCGCTGTCGTTTTGGCCGCGCACGGCGCGCCCCGGCGTCCTGGTGGTGGAAGGACGACTGCCCAACAGCACGATCAAGGAGCTGGAGCGGCGTGGCCACAAGGTCGAGATCGGTCCCGAGTGGTCGGAGGGTCGCCTGAGCGCCGCCGCGCAGGACGGTGGGAGACGCAAGGCCGCCGCAAATGCGCGCGGCATGCAAGGCTACGCCGCCGGGCGTTGAGCCCGGCGTGTGCCTGCCAGCAAGCCCCAGAGCACGGCCAGCAATAGGTAAAAGTGGCGCCAATGGTCGATGTCGATTACGGCCGCTTCGACCGCGTGTCCGACAAAAGCCGCATAAACGGCAAGAAAAATTGGCTGCTGTCGGGGGCAGCGCATGGCATGGCGCAGTCCGTGCCAGAGCGTGGTGGCAACGATGGCAAGGAACATTGTTCCGCCGAGCCAGCCGGCGTTGAGAAATAGGGCAAGATAGGTGTTGTGCGGCTCCTCGTGATGAAAATAGAGAGCGAACTGTTGTGCGCCGATTGCCCATGACGTGCTCCAGAGCCAGGCCGGCCGCCTTCTGTTGACCGCCGAGCCGACCGTCGGGCCCTTCGTCATAATCCTGCCTCAAGGCCGCGCGCTCGGCGAACAGCTACCATCCAACCGCAAGGTGGCGAGCACGAGCGCTGACCCACCCAACGTCACCATTCCCAGCAAGCCCAACAGCTTGCCGCGCCTTCGCAGCGTCGGGCCGGTCAAAAATTGCAGGCCGACAAACAGCATTAGGCCAACGCCCGCGCAGAGCCAGGCTCCGCGTGAAAAACTCAACGGTATAGCGATGCCGAGGATCGGCAGGGCGGTGAACCACAAGGCAGCGCGGCGGCTCGAGCCCTCGAGGATCTGGCTCATGACATAGAGCATGGCCGGGACCAAAAACGGCCCAAACACGTTGGGATCTTTGAACAGTCCCGTGGCGCGGCCGTAACGCGTCAGCATTTCGCGGGCGCCGGGAAGCAAATCGAAATAGCCGACGCTACCGGCCAGCGCCGCAACCAAGGCGGCGCAAAAATAGGCGTTGAAAACCAAGCTGGCGTGCGCTCCCGGCCGCTGGGCGACAAAACCGGCCATGACGATGGTCGCGAGGTAGAGGTAGAGCGAAATGCCCGTGTGGTGATGACGTGGGACGAAATACGCCGCCTGGCGGCCGATCCGCTCGTCACGATCGGTGCCCATACCCGCCGTCACTTTGCGCTGGCGAAGCTTACGTTGCCGCAGGCGCGCCTGGAGATCGCGCAAAGTCTAGCGCGCATCGAGCGCGAACTCGGCCTGCCTTGTCGACATCTCAGCTATCCTTACGGCGACGAGCACAGCGCCGGAGAGCGCGAATTCCAACTCGCACGCGAGCTCGGGTTCAGGACCGGGGTGACCACGCGCAAGGGTCTCATCCAGCGCCGGCATGCCGCGGCGCTGACGGCGTTGCCGCGGGTCTCGCTCAATGGCGACTATCAGCATCCGCGCTATGTTAAGGTATTGCTGAACGGAGCTGCGTTTGCCTTCGCCAACCGTCGCCGACCCCCGGCAAGCCCGACGACGCCCTTCCACTAGAATCGGCGCTTTTGCCGCTCCGGCGAAGCGCCGCATGCCAATGCCCAGCAAAGCCAACTATGACTGCGGCCATGGCAACTGCATCCTCGCCGCCCGTGGTTAGCACGGCCCGCCGCTTGGCCCCGGTTCGCATCTGGCTTTTCGCCGTCGCGGCCTTGGTGCTGGCCATGGTCAGCCTGGGAGGCGCCACCCGGCTGACGGGCTCGGGGCTGTCGATCACCGAATGGAAGCCGATCATTGGCACGCTGCCGCCGCTGACCGAGGCGGATTGGCAGGAGGCCTTTCGCAAGTATCAACAAATTCCCCAGTACGAGTACGCCAACAAGGGCATGAGCCTTGCGGCCTTCAAGGTGATTTTCTGGTGGGAATGGGCTCACCGCAATCTTGGACGTCTGATCGGTATCGCCTTTGCGATGCCATTTCTCGTATTCCTGGCGAGAGGATGGATCTCGCGCCGCCTCGGCCTTAACCTCGCCGGCATTTTCGCCCTCGGCGGCCTGCAGGGCCTTGTCGGCTGGTACATGGTCAGCTCGGGACTGAGCGAGCGCATCGATGTCAGCCACTACCGGCTGGCGCTGCATTTGGGGCTTGCCGTTCTCATCCTCGGTGCCCTGCTGTGGGCGGCGTTGTCCTTGCGGGACGGCGAGCAGGCCTCAGCGCAAGGCTCCGCCGCCTCTCGTGCCGCAGCCGTCGGCATCGCCATGGGAGTGTTCGTGCAAGTCCTGCTCGGCGCCTTGGTGGCTGGCCTCAAGGCCGGCCAGGCCTATAACACCTGGCCCCTAATGGATGGCCGGATCATTCCGTCGGGCCTCGGGGCGATCGAGCCCTGGTATCTGAACCTGTTTGAGAATGCCATGACCGTGCAATTCAATCACCGCGTCGTGGCCTATGCGCTTTTCGTCGCGGTTCTTTGGCGTGCCGCCGTGCTGTTTGCATCGACCGATCGGCGCGGCGAGCGCAGATCGGCCGGCTGCTTGGCGCTCGCCGTGGTGATGCAGCTGGGGCTTGGAATCTGGACCCTGCTCAGCCACGTCCCCCCAGCGCTCGGCGTCGCGCACCAGGCCATGGCCGCGATCGTGTTCGCGCTCGCCGTGTGGCATTGTTACGAAAGTCGGTTTCCTTGGCGCTCGTCGCGATGCTGAACGTCATCCTCGTCTTCGACCTCGACGACACGCTCTACCCCGAGCGGCAGTTTGCGCTGTCGGGATTTGCCGCGGCAGAGCGATGGGCGCAGTCGAGCCTCGGGCTCACGGGTCTGGCGGCGGAGATGACGCGCCTTTTGGATCAGGGGCATCTTGGCCAGCTGTTTCGTCTCGCGCTGAGCCAGCACATGCCGCAACACCAGCCCGAGCACCTCGCCGATCTCATTGCAGCCTACCGCAATCACGTACCGACGCTGACGTTATTCGACGATGCCTCCTGGGCGCTTTCCCATTTTGGCGGCCGGCTGCGGCTCGGACTGATCACGGATGGCACCCACAGCGTGCAGCGGAGCAAGGTCGAGGCGCTCGGCATTGCCCGTCACTTCCAGGAAATCGTCTACACGGATGCTCTCGGCGGCCGAGCCTTTGCCAAGCCGCACCAGCAAAGTTACCAGCGCATGGAGGCGGCGCTCGGGAGCAGCAACGCCCGCTTCGTCTATGTCGGCGACAATCCTGCCAAAGATTTCATCGCCCCCAACGCACGTGGCTGGATAACGGTCATGATCGACAGACCCGGGGTGCAGAAAATTCACGCCGGCGCCAAGCCGGCCGACGGCGGCGGACCCCAGCACACCATTGCGTCGCTGACCGAGTTGCCGGCCGTGCTCAAGCTATAGGCGCGCCCATCGGCGAGGCCCGGTGCTATAGTCGGCCGCACCGGCGCGGAAGCCAAGCGGCCGGCAGAGCCAGTGCGCCGAAGCCAGGGACCTTCGCAGCCGGGTCATGACCATAAAACCTCCTCCCACGCCGGCAAACGCGAGCATCCCCGATGCACCACAAGGCAATTGGGTCGATCGGCTGGCGCCCGAAGCCTGCCGCCCGTTCCTGCGCCTTGCCAGATTTGACCGTCCGATCGGCGCCTGGCTGCTGCTGTTTCCCTGCTGGTGGGGGCAGCTGCTCGCCGAAGCATCGCTGGGTCACGCCGCCGCCGATGCGTCCTATCTCTTGCTTTTTCTGATCGGCGCCTTTGTCATGCGCGGAGCGGGCTGCACCTACAACGACATCGTCGACCGCGACTATGATGCCCGCGTTGCGCGCACTGCCGCGCGACCGATCGCCTCCGGCCAGGTGAGCTTGGCAGAGGCACAAATGTTTCTGGGCGTACTGGCATTGATCGGCTTGCTCGTCCTGATCCAGTTCAACGGTTTCACGATCGTCCTCGGCGTCGCCTCTGTGCTGCTCATTGCCGTCTACCCGTTTGCCAAACGTTACACCGACTGGCCCCAGCTCGTGCTCGGCCTGACCTTCAAATGGGGGGCTCTCGTTGGCTGGTCGGCGATCACCGGCGGGCTCTCGACGGCTCCGCTTACGCTCTACGCGGGCTGCGTGCTGTGGACCGTGGGCTACGACACCATCTATGCCCACCAAGATAAGGACGATGATGAGGCGATCGGCCTGCGATCAACCGCGTTGACACTGGGCGCGGCCACGCGCCCCGTGGTGGCGCTCTTTTATGCCGCCGCCGTCGTCTTGTGGGCGGTGGCGGGAGCGGTGGCGGGGGCCGGCCTGGCGTTTTTTCTCGCCCTGGCCCTGGTGGGCGTGCAGTTTGTCTGGCAGCTTGCGACCCTCCGCACCGAGGACGCGGCCAACTGCCTCAAGCGCTTTCGCTCCAATCAGCTGGTCGGCTGGATCCTCTGCCTCGGGCTCGTCGTCGATTTGAGCAGCAGGGTGCGACTTTGATGGCAGAACTGCGGCGTCAGCGGCCGTGCGCCGCCGACACCGCGTTTTTGCGTCCCGTCAACCCCTGAGCGGCCGTCTCGAGCAGCCGTGATAGGGTCAGGCTCGCATAAAAGGCTTCCGAAGCGCTTAAGCAAAAGCGTTAATGGGACGTTAACATGCGCAATAGGCCCCGCGGGTTAGCGCTGCCACACGAGCATGCTCTGGTCGCTTGCCGAGGAGACACGGGTAATGACGACGGACAGCACCTTGAGGCCCGCCAAGCAGCTCCTGCATCTCGTCTTTGGTGGCGAGCTCAAAACCTTGGCGGACGTGGAGTTCAAGGACCTCGATCGGCTCGACATCGTCGGCATCTATCCGAGCTATGCCGAGGCCCACAAGGCCTGGCGGGCGGCCGCTCAGCGCACGGTCGACAACGCGCAGATCCGCTATTTTATCGTGCATATCCACCGCTTGCTCGATCCGGCACCAATCTAGCTTGAGCAGGCCGGCTGCGCGGCAATCGCCCACAGGTCTCGCCGCGGCTTGTGGTGGTGCGTCGTTCGGCGAACTGGTATCTACCAGGGCGCGCGGCAACGGTTGGGAGCACCTTGGGCAACATCTCAAAGCTTGGAGCCGGCAAGGCTGGGGCATTGGCCCTCAATGCGCGCGAGCGCGGATTGTTGCGGCGATTTCTCGCGGATTGGATTTGGCCGCGCTGGCGCCAAATCGTGCTGGCGCTCCTGTTCACCGCCGGATTGGCGGCTGCCACCGCGGGTTATCCACTGATCATCAAGGCGGCGTTCGATTCCCTGATGCAGCCCGGCAGCTTGGCGCTGCCCTGGGTGCTGGCGTCAGTGATCGGTATCACCGCCTGCCGCGGGCTCTTTCTTTATCTGCACCAGATCACGACGGCTCGCATCGTCACGCGCATGGTGACCGATATTCAAAAGGCGGCTTTCGCGCACCTCATCAATGCCGACTTTGCGCGATTTGGGCGCGAGACCACGGGACACCTCGTGTCGCGGCTCACCAATGATCTGACCTTCATTCAGCAGGCGGCCCAGATCTCTCTCGTTGCCTTCGTCAGAGACGCGCTGACCGTAATGGCGATGATTGCGGTGATGTTGAGCCTCGATTGGGCGATGACGCTGGTCGTGCTCGCAGCCTGTCCCATCGCCATCGTTCCGGTTCGCAATATTGGACGACGGTTGCGATCGGTCGCCCGGCGCACCCAAGCCGAGCTCGGGGGCATGACCTCCCGACTCACCGAAAAGTTCTCCGGTGCGCGCCTGATCAAGGCCTTTCGGCTCGAGCGCTATGCCACCGAACGACTGAACGAGAGCTTCGAGCAGGTGTTCAAGCTGCGCATGAAGGCGGTGCGCGCGCGGGCAAGGGTGGCGTCCATTCTCGAGGCCTTGGCGGGCCTCGCCATCGCCGTGGCGATTGCATTTGCCTACTGGCGTATCGCCTCCGGACTGAGCACGGTCGGCAGCTTCGTTGCCTATGTCACCGCCCTGCTGCTGACGGCGCAAGCCATCAAATCGCTCGGCTCTCTGAGCAATTCCACCTCGGAAGGCCTGGCGGCGGTCGAGCGGGTCTATGAATTGCTCGACGAGAGGCCGACGGTCGTCGATCGGGAGGGGGCGCGAGCGCTCGCCGTCAAGACCGGGACCGTGGCTTTCGAGCAGGTAGGGTTCGCCTATCCGTCGGCGCCGCTGAGCCCGGCGGTGAAACAATTCTCCTTGCTGGTGCCGGGCGGCCAGACGGCGGCCATCGTCGGTCGCAACGGTTCGGGAAAATCCACCGTGCTCAATCTCGTCGCCAGGCTGTTCGACGTGCAGTCGGGTCGGATTTTGATCGATGGGCAGGATGTACGAGACGTCACCTTGGCGAGCTTGCGTGGTTGTGTGGCGATCGTTAGCCAAGAAGTTACGCTGTTCGATGACACTATCAGCGCCAACATCGCCCTCGGCCGCCTCGGGGCCACGCAGGAGGACGTCGTCGCCGCCGCAAAGGCGGCCGCCGCCCACGATTTCATCATGGCGCAGCCGTGCGGCTATGACACGATGATCGGCGACGGCGGGCTGCGCCTGTCGGGTGGGCAGCGGCAACGACTGGCCCTGGCGCGCGCAATCCTCAAGAACGCGCCCATCCTCCTGTTGGACGAGGCGACGAGCGCGCTCGACAGCGAATCGGAACGGCTCGTTGGGGAGGCGCTGGCCCGTTTCACCGAGAACCGTACGGCCTTGATCATCGCCCATCGGCTCTCGACCATAAAGCGCGCCGATATCATCTGTGTCATGGAGGCAGGGGAAATTGTCGAGGTCGGCAAACATGCCGATCTGATGGCGCGCGAGGGGATCTACGCGCGCCTGTGCCACTCGCAGATTTTCGACGACCGCCAAGGCACTAAATCTCGGCCGATCGAAGCCGCCTGAGGCCCAGTTACGTCCCCAATTTATTGCGTCGAATTAAAGGGCTATGGACGACGAGCAAGGATGGGCTATAGAAACGGCACATCCCTTCAGTCGAGGCAACCAATCGGGTAAAGCCGCTCGCAATGGCGAACGCCGCCCAACAGAGGCCCCAACAGGGGCCAAGACCAATCGAGTCGTGGATCGGCTCGATGTTGGCGCGCTATATCAAATTCGTGCACCGCACCTCCTGGCAGACCGAAGCCATGACGGAGACGCTGGAGCAGCACTACCACAACCATCCCTGCATTGTGGCGATGTGGCATGGCCAGTTTATGCTGCTGCCGCTCATCAAGCCGCCGTTCATCCCCGTCGACATTATGCTGGCGCGCCATCGCGATGCCGAGACCTTGGCGGAAACGCTACGCCACTTTGATATGCAGCTGATCCGTGGCGCCGGTGCTGCCGCGCGTGCCCGGGACCGCGGTGGCTCGCATGCGTTCATGGCGGCCGTGCAGGCACTGCGCGAGGGGCGCACCGTAGCCATGACCGCCGACGTGCCCGGCGGCAAGGCGCGCTGCGCCGGACCGGGCATTGTCATGGTCGCACGCCAAACCGGACGCCCAATCCTGCCGGTCGCCATTGCCACCTCACGCTATCTGGCTTTCAATACCTGGAGCCGCATGACGCTCAATCTGCCCTTTTCGGGCTTGGGTTTTGCCGTGGGACCCATGGTGCGCGTGCCGCGCGAGGCCAATGCCGCCGAGCTCGAGACCTATCGCCAGGCGGTCGAGGCCTCGCTCAACCAGGCCACGGCCCTTGCCTTCAGCCGCGCCGGCGCCGACCCGTCGCGCGCCACACCGCGCGCCGCGCTCGCCGCCCGCACAACGCCCGGCGTCTCGATGCGAGCCTACCGCGCCGCCACCGCCTTGGCCCGCCCGGCAACCCCGTTGCTGCTGGGACTGCGCGAACGCGCCGGCAAGGAGGACCGCGTGCGGCGTCCGGAACGGCTGGGCTGCCCGAGCGCGTCGCGCCCCGCGGGCCGCCTCGCCTGGTTTCATGCGGCCAGCGTCGGGGAAACCATGGCCGTCCTGCCCCTGATTTCGGCGCTGGCGGCCGAGCGCCCGGCCTTGTCGTTTCTGCTCACGACCGGAACCGTAACGTCGGCCGAACTCGCACGCCAGCGCATTGGGCCGCGGACAATCCATCAGTACGCCCCGCTCGACGTGCCGCGATACGTGCAGGGCTTTCTCGAGCATTGGAAGCCGGATCTGGCGGTCTTTGCCGAGTCGGAGATCTGGCCCAACCTGATCATTGAAAGCGCCGCCCGCGGCATTCCCCTGGCTCTGATCAATGCGCGCATGACCAAAAGATCCTTTCGCCGATGGCGTCGCGTGCCAGGGCTGGCGCAACCCTTGTTCGGTCGCTTCGCACTGGTGCTGGCGCAAAACGAAAGCCTGGCCAGCCGCTTTAGCGCTCTCGGGGCTCCCGCAACGATGTCGGTTGGCAATCTAAAAGTCGATGCGCCGGCGCCGCTGGTGGATAGCGCAGCGCTCGAGCGACTGCGCGCGGCCTTCGCCGACCGTCCGCTGCTAATGGCGGCCAGCACGCACGAGGGTGAGGATCAGGTGGTGGCCGAAGCTCACCGCTCCTTGGCGAAAAGTCTGCCCGGCCTGTGCACCATCATCGCCCCACGGCATCCGGAGCGCGGCGCGGCCATTACCGAAATGCTCAAGGAGCGAGGCCTGCAGGTGGCGCAGCGATCGCGCGGCGCCCTACCGGATCGCAGCAGCGAGGCATACGTTGCCGACACGATCGGCGAACTGGGCACGCTCTACAAACTTGCACCGGTCGCATTTATCGGGGGCTCCCTGGTCAATCGCGGCGGCCAGAACCCGATCGAGGCCGTGCGCCAGGGCGCCGTCGTGCTGACGGGACCCCACTGGCATAATTTCGGCGACGCCTATGACGTCCTCATTCGCAATCGCGGTGCCATTGTCGTGCATTCCGCCGAAGAACTCGCCACCGCGGCGCGGCAACTGATTACCGACCAGGCCGAACTCGGGAGCATGCGCGCGCGCGCCGATGCCGCGCTCGCCAAAATTTCTGGCGCATTGCCGCGCACGATCGCCGCTTTGCTTCGCTACCTCCCGAACGAGGAAGGCCTGGTGCGTGCGTCTTGACGAGCCGTCGTGGTGGTACCGCGAGGCAGCGGGCGCCGCTGCGAAAATTCTGGAACCGCTGGGCGCCGCCTTTGGCTGGGTGGTCCGGGCGCGCTACTACCGAAGCCACCCCCACCGCGCGCGCTTTCCCGTGATCTGCGTTGGCAACTTTACGGCCGGCGGCACCGGAAAAACGCCGCTCACCATCTATCTATGCGAACAACTCAAGGCCGCGGGGCACGAGCCCGTGGCGCTCACGCGCGGATACGGCGGGCGGCTCACCGGTCCCTACTGGGTGAACGGCGGCACCGACCGCGCGCGCGACGTTGGCGATGAAGCCCTTCTGCTCGCGGCCGTGGCGCCAACGCTGCTGGCGCGCAACCGTCGCTTGGGTGCGGAGGCGATCGCACGCGGCCCACATCCCGTCACGGTCATTGTCATGGACGATGGCCTGCAAAATCCGACGCTCGCCAAGGATCTGACGCTCGCCGTCGTCGATGGGCGACGCGGCCTTGGCAATGGCCGCATCATTCCTGCCGGACCGCTGCGGGCTGCCCTCGATATGCAGCTGGAGCTGACCGATGGCGTGGTGGTCAACGAGCCGGCGCCGGCGTCAGGTGAGGTTGTCGACTGGCTGCGCCGCCGGTTTGCCGGACCCGTGCTGCGCGCCAGCACCACACCGGCATGCGCACTCGACTGGCTAAGGGAACGCAAGGTCCTAGCTTGGGCCGGCATCGGCGCGCCGGAACGCTTTTTTTCCCTGCTTCGCGTTCTGGGCGCCGACCTCGTCACGTGCGTGCCATTTCCCGATCACCATCGCTTGTCGCAGGCCGAGGCGGCACGCCTGCTGGCGGCCGCACGCTCCGCTTCGGCAACGCTCGTGACCACCGAAAAGGACGCCGTGCGGCTGCGGGGAGAAGCCGGGGCCCTCGATGAGCTCTGGCGCCGGTCGCGGTCCGTGCCGGTGCGCTTGCAGTTCTCCGCGCAGGAGGCCGAGCGCTTGGCGGTGCTGGTGGACGCGGCGCTAAGCCAACACTAAGACGACGCCCGCTGCCAGGTCTTATAGTAGTTCACTCGGGGCGCGCGTGCGCGCCCGCCGCCGTGGCGCCTATGCTCGGGGACAATTAGCCTTGCTTCCGCCCCGATCCTGCCCCATATACCGGCGCAGCCGGTGTACCCCTGTGAGGGTACGTCCTCAAGATTGCGGTTTTGCTGCTTGCCCAAAGGGCGGTTTGCCTTCCCACGTCTGAGATGCAGGGGCCGAGCGTGCGGCCCTAAACATGACCGGCCGAACCACGCTTCTTTGGGAAAGGGAATCCCCACATGCGCGTCACTGGAACGGTGAAGTTTTTCAATACGGCCAAGGGCTATGGTTTCATCCAGCCCGAGAACGGGGGCAAGGACGTGTTCGTCCATGCCACGGCGCTCGAGCAAGCTGGCATCCGTTCCCTCAACGAGGGCGACAGGGTCACGTTTGTGCTCGAAGACGACCGGCGCGGTCGCGGCAAGCAGGCGGGTCAAATCCAAAAGGCGTAGGCCCCTCGCGAGAATTTGAACTCTAAGAGCGCTCCCTGCCGCCGGCAGGGAGCGCTCCCGGCGTGTTGGGGAGCGAGCAGCTGTGGGTGCGAGTTGGAGTGGGCGCATGTCAGGCCATAAATTCAAGGTGGGTGCCACCGTCGATTTCAGACCGGGGCGGATGGGCTTGCCCGCGGCAAGCCGGGAATGCACGATCGTGCGCGTTCTGCCCACCGATGGTCGGGATCTGCTCTACCGCATCAAGTGCACCGCGGAAGCCTTCGAGCGCGTGGTTTCCGAGGGCCAGCTCGCCGAGCGCACCTGAGGCAAGCCGTGCCGCGCCCGCCTTTTTCGGCCCGTCCTTAGGCGATCTGCTGGCCGGTCTTCTTCCAATCGGCCAAGAATAGGTCGAGGCCTCGATCGGTCAGGGGATGCTGAACGAGGCCCCGCAAGATCGCGGGTGGCATGGTGGCGGCGTCCGCACCGATCATGGCTGCCTGTTTCACGTGCAAGACGTTGCGAATGGAGGCGGCCAGCACCTGGGTTTTCAACTCGGGATAATTGTCATAGATGCTGCGAATTTCGCGGATGAGGTCCATGCCGTCGGCGCCCGCATCGTCAAGCCGCCCAACGAACGGTGAGATGAAGGTGGCCCCGGCTTTGGCCGCCAGCAGCGCCTGATTGGCTGAAAAGCACAGCGTGACATTGACCATGGTTCCATCCGCGGTCAGGGCCCGGCAGGCCTTGAGCCCTTCCCAGGTGAGCGGCACCTTGACCGTCACGTTCTTGGCAATTTTGGCGAGCGCGCGACCCTCGCGCAACATCCCCTCCAGGTCGGTCGCCGCCACTTCGGCGCTGACGGGCCCCGGCACGACCGCACAAATTTCGCCAATGATCGCTTTAAAGTCGCGCTTGGCTTTGGCGACCAGCGAGGGGTTTGTCGTCACCCCGTCGAGCAGGCCGGTGGCGGCCAACTCCTTGATCTCAGCCACATCCGCGGTGTCGACGAAGAATTTCACGGCGCGCAGGTGCTCCCCGTTGCCTTGGGCTTGCCGCAGGGGGCGCTAAAGTGCCTCACTGCAGGAAAGCTGATTCGGGGTTCTAGTCCTCGAGAGTTAATTTGGAAAGTCTGCTCGCACCACTTGAGGACGGCCCGCCCGGCGGCGGCATTGCCGGCGCCGCCGTGCCGGTGCTGTTGCCGGTGGCCCTCGACCAGACCTACCACTATCTCTTGCCCACCGATGGCGCCGCTGCGCCGGGTGCCTTCGTCGTCGTGCCGTTCGGAGCACAAACACGCATCGGCGTCGTCTGGGACTGCCCCCTTGGCGAGGCGGCGGGTAAGGCTGCGCCCGACAAGAAGCTCAAGCGCATTAGCCAGGTGCTGGTTGAGGTTCCGCCCTTGCCCTCCCTGTCGCTTCGCTTTGCGGAGTGGGTCGCGCGCTACACCTTGACCCCGCTTGGCATGGTCGCCCGCATGCTGATGGGGCCGAGCTCGCTGTTTGAGCCGACGCGTCCCCGCTTTGGCGTCCGGCTTGCCGCCGCGCCCCCGCCGCGCCTGACACCGGCGCGCAAGCGCGCACTGGCCATCGCCGCGGATGGCCTCGTTCGCGCCAAACCCGCGTTGGCGGGCGAAGCCCAGTGTTCGACCGGCGTCATCGACGGCCTGATCGCGGCTGGCACGCTCGTGGAAGTCGCCATCCCCGACCGCCGCCTGCCCCTCCCCAACCCCGAGCACGCCCGGGTCGATTTTGCCGGCGCGCAGGCGCTGGCGGTCGAAGCGGTCGGCGCCGCCACCACGGCGGCCTTTTCCGTGACCCTCCTCGACGGTGTCACGGGTTCGGGCAAGACCGAAGTTTATTTCGAGGCGGTGGCGCGCACGCTGCGCAAGGGTGGCCAGGCGCTGATCATGTTGCCAGAAATCGCTTTGACCAGCCAATTCATGGATCGTTTCGCCAACCGCTTTGGCTGCCTGCCCGTTGAATGGCACTCGGCGCTTTCGGCGCCCGAACGCGCGCGGGTCTGGCGCGCAACCGCCGCCGGCGAGGCCCGGGTCGTCGTCGGCGCACGCTCGGCCCTCTTCCTTCCCTACCGGGAGCTCGGGCTGATTGTCGTCGACGAAGAGCACGACCAGGGCTTCAAGCAGGAAGACCGCGTTCACTACCAGGCCCGCGACATGGCAATCGTGCGGGCAAGCCTCGGCAAATTTCCCGTTATTCTCGCCTCGGCGACGCCCTCGATCGAAAGCCATGTGAATGCGCGCACCGGCCGCTATCGTTACGTCGAACTGCCCGGTCGTTTTTCCGGTGCCAAGCTGCCGGACATTGTCACCATCGACATGCGCAAGGAGCCACCCGCCAAGAACAAGTGGCTGGCCCCCTCCCTTGTGAGCGCCGTGACGGAGACACTAAAGGAGGGTCAACAGAGCCTCCTGTTCCTCAATCGGCGCGGCTATGCACCGCTGACGCTGTGCCGCTCCTGCGGTCACCGCTTCGATTGCCCTCAGTGCACCGCCTGGCTGGTCGAGCATCGCTACCGGCAGCGGCTCAACTGTCACCATTGTGGGTTCGCCCTGCCGATTCCGGAAAAATGTCCAAAATGCGGCGATGTGAATTGCCTGGTTGCCTGCGGGCCGGGGGTGGAGCGCATCGCCGAGGAGGTGGCCGAGCGCTTTCCCGACGCGCGCGTCGCCCTGCTCTCTTCCGATCTCGTACCCTCGCTCGTGGAAATGCGCCAGATCATTGGCAGCATTGAGTCCGGTGCCATCGATATCGTGATCGGCACACAAATGGTGGCCAAGGGGCATCATTTCCCGCGGTTGGCGACCGTCGGCGTGGTCGATGCCGATCTGGGGCTAGGCACCGCCGACCCGCGTGCCGCAGAGCGTACTTTTCAGCTTTTGCACCAGGTGACGGGCCGCGCTGGGCGGGTGCTCGCCTGCGGCCGTGGTTTGGTCCAGACCTATCTGCCGGAACATCCGGTGATGCAGGCGATTATCTCGGGCGACCGCAATGCCTTCCTCGAAAGCGAGATACGCCAGCGGCAGTCGGCGCTGCTGCCGCCCTATGGCCGCCTCGCCGCCCTGATCGTCTCTGCGCGCGACAAGGAATTGGCGGCGCTGGTGGCGCGCGATCTTGGCCAATGTGCACCGGCAGCCAGCCGGATCGAGGTGTTGGGGCCGGCGGAAGCGCCGTTGGCCGTCATCCGTGGGCGTCACCGCTGGCGACTGCTCGTCAAGGCGCCGCGCGAGCTCGACATCCAGGGCTATCTGCGTCTTTGGCTTGGCGGTTTACGCAAACTGCCAAGCGACGTGCGCCTTACCGTCGATATCGACCCTTACAGCTTTCTGTGACCATCCGCTCAAAGCGGCGGGCCATCCCCGCAGGGATGGCCCGGCCCCACACCGCACGCACCACTGGCTCGCGCTAGCGCAGGTAGGGGCAGACCCTCTTCTCGCCGGAATAGGCCGTGTAGAGCCCGGTGTTCCACTCGAAGGAGCGGAAGCGCTGGGCGCACAAATCGCGCGGATCCCCGGCAAAGCCGGCGGGCTCCTGGTAGGGGCCATCGTAGGCATAATCGTCGTAGTAATAGCCTGCGCGCGGGCGGTAAGCCTCATTGGCGATGATCGCGCCCAAGACGCCGATCCCGAGCCCGACCCCGAGCCCACTGCCAAAGCCGCCGCGTCGGCGGTAGTCGACCTGAGCAACGCCGCCGCGCGGTGCGGCGCGCAGCGCCGGCGCGGCGCTGCCCACGGCCGAGGCGGCAGCCGCCCCGAGGGGCGCAAAGGCCAGCGCGGCAGCCACTGGCCATCCGATCCATTTCAACATTACCGTCTCCTGTTATGGGCTGGCGCCCGCAAGTCGCGGGTCGTTCAGCTCAATTGTGCTCCCACGCCCCCCGGCAGTGCTCGCTATAACGGCGCGCGCGCCCGGCTCCGTCGCGGCTTCGAGCCCCCGCTGCACGGGTCCTGGCCCCGATGCGGCATTCGATGCAGCGCCGGCAGGTTGCTGGCAAAGGCGGCCCATGCTATGCGCGGGACGCGCGCCCGCGGCAGGCGCGCAGCGAGGGCGTTGGCCTTCGGGCCCGGGCGGCGAGGCCGGCCGCGGGCAGGACGGTTGTTCTTCGAAAGTTCTTGGGGCGAGACCACTCACTTGGCCACCGATGATCCCATGATGGCGAGCATGGCTGGACGCTATGCCGCCGCGCTGTTTGAACTCGCCAAGGAGCAAAAGCAGCTCGACCAGGTCGAGCGCGACGTTGCCTCTTTTCAGGCCCTGCTCGAGGCGAGCCCCGATTTGGCGCGCCTGGTGCGCAGCCCCGTCATCTCCGCCGCGGCGCAGGCGCGCGCGCTCAACGCCATTCTTGCCAAGGTCGGCATTTCCGGTTTCACCGGCAACTTTTTGCAGTTGATCGTGCGCAACCGGCGGCTATTTGCCATTGGCGATATGCTGCGCGCCTTCCAGGCCCTGTTGGCGCGCGAGCGCGGCGAGGTTAGCGCCGACGTAACCTCGGCCCACCCATTGTCGCCAGAACAAATGCACGTGCTGTCCGACAGCCTCAAGGCCTCGATCGGCAAGCATGTTCAGATCCGCACCCGCGTCGATCCCAATCTGCTCGGCGGCCTGATCGTCAAGATCGGCAGCAAGATGATCGACAGTTCGCTGCGCACCAAACTCGACACTCTCAAAGTTGCGATGAAAGGTATCGCCTGATGGATATTCGCGCCTCGGAGATCTCCTCGATCCTGAAGGAGCAGATCAAGAACTTCGGCAAGGAGGCCGAGGTTTCTGAAATCGGCCAAGTTCTGTCGGTCGGCGACGGTATTGCCCGTGTTTACGGGCTGGACAAGGTTCAGGCCGGCGAGATGGTCGAGTTTCCGGGTGGCATCCGGGGCATGGCCCTCAATCTCGAAGCCGATAATGTGGGAATTGTGCTCTTCGGCGATGACCGCGGCATCAAAGAGGGCGACACCGTCAAGCGCACGGGAGCCATCGTCGAGGTCCCGGTTGGCAAAGGTTTGCTCGGCCGCGTGGTCGACGCGCTCGGTAATCCGATCGACGGCAAGGGGCCGATCAAGGCCGACAAGCGCATGCAGGTTGACGTCAAAGCGCCGGGCATCCTGCCGCGCAAGTCGGTGCACGAACCGATGGCGACCGGCCTCAAAGCGATCGATGCCCTAATTCCCATCGGCCGCGGACAGCGCGAGCTCATCATCGGCGACCGCCAGACCGGCAAGACCGCCATCATCCTCGACACCTTCCTCAACCAGAAGCCGCTGAACGCCAGCGGCGACGAGAAGGTCAAACTTTACTGTGTCTACGTGGCCGTCGGCCAGAAGCGCTCCACCGTTGCCCAGTTCGTCAAGGTGCTGGAGGAGCGCGGCGCGCTGGAATACTCGGTGGTTGTGGCAGCAACCGCCTCCGACCCGGCGCCGCTGCAATATCTGGCGCCTTTCACCGGCTGTACTATTGGCGAATATTTTCGCGATAACGGCATGCATGCCGTGATCGCCTATGACGATCTTTCCAAGCAAGCCGTCGCCTACCGCCAAATGTCCCTCCTACTGCGGCGGCCGCCGGGGCGCGAGGCCTACCCCGGCGACGTCTTCTATCTGCATTCCCGGCTGTTGGAGCGTGCGGCAAAGCTCAACGAGGGTCATGGCGCGGGATCGTTGACGGCGCTGCCGGTGATCGAGACGCAGGCCAATGACGTGTCGGCCTACATCCCAACCAACGTTATTTCCATTACCGATGGCCAGATTTTCCTCGAGACCGACCTGTTCTACCAAGGCGTCCGACCGGCGGTGAATGTCGGCATTTCGGTATCGCGTGTTGGCTCGTCCGCGCAGATCAAGGCCATGAAACAGGTGGCCGGTCGCATCAAGGGCGAACTGGCGCAGTACCGTGAAATGGCGGCCTTTGCGCAGTTCGGCTCCGACCTTGATGCGGTTACCCAAAAGCTGTTGGCGCGCGGCGCACGCCTGACGGAGCTTTTGAAGCAGCCGCAGTTCTCACCCATGAAGGTGGAAGAGCAGGTTGTGTCCATTTTCGCCGGTACGCGCGGTTATCTCGATCCCATTCCCGTTGAAGCCGTGGGTCGGTTCGAACAGGAAATGCTGCGGACCATTCGAGACCAGCATGCCAACATCCTAGACGAGATCCGCGCCGCCAAGGAATTGAAGCCGGAGACCGAAAAGACCTTGGTCGAGACGCTCGATAAGTTCGCCAAAGCCTTCACGGTATAGCATCAGCTGACGCGGGCCCATGCCAAGCCTCAAAGACCTCCGCAATCGCATCGCCTCGGTTAAGGCGACGCGCAAGATTACCAAGGCCATGCAAATGGTGGCCGCCGCCAAGCTGCGCCGGGCCCAGGAGGCGGCGACGGCGGCGCGTCCCTATGCGGAGCGCATGGATCGTCTGCTCGCCAATCTGAACCGGCGCGCCAACAAGGAAAATGCGCCCCGCCTCTTGGTCGGGACGGGCAAGGACGACGTGCATTTGCTCATCGTCATGACGGCCGAGCGCGGGCTGTGCGGGGGCTTTAATTCGAATATCGCCAAGCTCGCGCGCCAGGATGCGCAGCGGCTGCTGGCCGCCGGCAAGACCGTCAAGATCCTATCCGTCGGCCGCAAGGGCGCCGACAATCTGCGCCGCTCCTATGGTCGACAGATCGTCGATCGCGTCGACTTGCGCGGCCTCAAGCAGATCGGCTTCGACACCGCCGGCGCCATCGCCGACAAGGTCGTGGCGATGTTCGAAGCCGGCGAGTTTGACGTGGCCACGGTGTACTTTTCCGAGTTCAAGTCGGTCATCACGCAGAAGCCAACGGCGCTGCAGATCATTCCAGCAAAGCTTCCGGAAGACGCCGCGCAAGCGATTGCCGGCGGCCACGCGGCGATTTACGAGTACGAGCCGGGCGAAAACGAAATCCTGAGTGAGCTGCTGCCGCGCAATATCGCCAGCCAGATTTTCCGTGGCCTGTTGGAGAATGCCGCCTCCGAACAAGGGGCGCGCATGAGCGCCATGGATAGCGCCACGCGCAATGCGGGCGACATGATCGACAAACTGACGCTGCGCTACAACCGCCAGCGGCAGGCCAACATCACCAAGGAACTCATTGAAATCATCTCCGGCGCCGAGGCGCTTTGACGACAAACGAAGGATGAAGGCAAGCTATGGCTAGCAGCAAGGTCGGGCGCATTCGCCAGGTCACCGGCGCGGTGGTCGATGTCCAGTTTGACGGACATCTGCCGGAAATTCTCAATTCGCTCGAGACCCAAAACCGCGGTAACCGCTTGGTGCTCGAGGTCGCCCAGCATTTGGGCGAGAACACCGTGCGCACGGTGGCCATGGACTCCACCGAAGGTTTGGTGCGCGGCCAGGAGGTGACGGACACCGGCGCCGCCATCGCCGTCCCGGTCGGCGACGAAACGCTGGGCCGGATCATGAACGTGATCGGCGATCCGGTGGACGAGGCAGGGCCGATCAAGACTTCGGCCAAGCGCGTCATTCATCAACCTGCGCCCGCCTTCGTCGAGCAGTCGACCGAGGCGTCCATTCTGGTGACCGGCATCAAGGTCGTCGATCTGCTCGCGCCTTACGCTAAGGGCGGCAAGATTGGCCTATTCGGCGGCGCCGGCGTCGGCAAGACCGTGCTGATCCAGGAACTGATCAATAACGTGGCGAAAGCGCACGGCGGCTATTCGGTGTTCGCCGGCGTCGGCGAGCGCACGCGCGAAGGCAACGATCTTTATCATGAGTTCATCGAATCGGGCGTCAACAAAGATCCCAAGAAAAATGCCGGCTCGACCAAGGGCTCCAAATGCGCCCTGGTTTATGGGCAGATGAACGAGCCGCCCGGCGCCCGCGCGCGCGTCGGCCTCTCGGGCTTGACCGTGGCGGAGCATTTCCGCGACCAGGGCCAAGACGTCTTGTTCTTTGTTGACAACATCTTCCGCTTTACCCAGGCGGGCTCGGAGGTGTCGGCGCTGCTCGGCCGCATCCCGTCCGCGGTCGGCTACCAGCCGACGCTGGCAACGGACATGGGGGCGCTGCAGGAGCGCATCACGACGACGCAGAAGGGATCGATCACCTCGGTGCAGGCGATCTACGTGCCGGCCGACGACCTGACCGACCCGGCGCCGGCGACCTCGTTCGCCCACCTCGATGCCACGACCGTCCTCTCGCGCGGTATTGCCGAGAAAGGCATCTACCCTGCTGTCGATCCGCTCGATTCTACCTCGCGCATTCTGGAACCCCGCGTTGTCGGCGAGGAGCACTATCAAGTGGCGCGCCAGGTGCAGGCCATCCTGCAGCGTTACAAATCGTTGCAAGATATCATTGCCATCCTCGGCATGGATGAGCTTTCCGAAGACGACAAGCTTGCCGTGGCGCGCGCACGCAAGATCGAGCGCTTCTTGTCGCAACCTTTCCATGTTGCAGAGGTCTTTACCGGATCGCCCGGCAAGTTCGTGAACCTGCCCGATACGATCAAGGGCTTCAAAGGCTTGTGCGCCGGCGACTATGATCATCTGCCGGAACAGGCGTTCTACATGGTTGGAACCATCGATGAGGCGGTCGCCAAAGCGGAACAGCTCGCCGAGGCGGCATAGCGATTGACAGGGGGTGAAGGATGGCGGCGCAAGGCGCGGGTAGCAGTTTTGGCGCGTGTTGTGAGACCCTTAAGGACGCGATGCAGGGGGAGGATTTTGAGCCGCTGATTGCGGTCGATGACGAGGGCGTCCTTTACATGTCCGTCGGGCTGCTCGGCCTCGACGGTCAAGATGACGAGGCCAATACCATAGACTATCCGGTTTTTTTCTGCCCCTTCTGCGGCACCAAACTGCAGACGGCGGAAGACATTGATGCCAAGGCCGGTGGCAGCAACTAGGGGATGGCCTTGAGCGATCCTCGGGAGGACCAGAAGCCATGGCAGAGACCTTCAAGTTTGAGCTGGTCACGCCCGAGCGCATGCTGTTGTCGGAGGACGTGAGCCAAGTCGTCGTGCCGGGCACGGAAGGCGATTTCACCGTGCTCGCGGGCCATGCGCCGGTGATCTCCACGATTAGGCCGGGCGTGATTGCCGCGTCTGTGGGCGACGGCCGCAGCGTGCGCCTGTTTGTGAAGGGCGGGTTCGCCGAGGTCGATCAAAACCGCCTGACCGTGCTTGCCCAGCGTGCGCTTGAGGTCGAAGCCATGGACGCGGCGCTGATTGCCGCCGAACTCAAGGTCGCGGAAGGCGAGCTGGCGACAGCGACGGACGACGCGGCGCGCTTGGCGGCCCACGCCGCGGTCGCGCAGCTGCGCACGCTCGCGGCCTGAGTGGGAAGGGCCCGTGCAAGGGGCGCCGAGCTGGCCGCCTCGAGGAAGCAGGCGACCCCGGCCGCTGGTTTTTTCGACCAAGGAGCACTTGGCGGCGGGTTGGCCGGGTGCTCGTCGTGCGCGGGTCACCCCGCCTGCTTGAGAGCCACATTGGTACCGCCTCCCCGGATCGAACGGGGGACCTCTAGATCCACAATCTAGCGCTCTAACCAGCTGAGCTAAGGCGGCCCATCTCGGAGACCGAACCGGACCCGCCGCCGGCCGCGGCAGATCCTCAATGTTGTCGGCCGCAAGATAGTGGCGAGCGCTGCCCGTGCCAAGTGGGACCTTGGGTGAGCCCCGCCGCACCATCCCCCCGGGGGCGGTGGCCCAGTTTCACGCGCCCTTGGCGTCCCCGCGGCGAGGGGAGGCCGGCCGCGTTATCTGCAACCAAGGCGCCCGATTGCGCGCTCGCAATGGACGCTTCTGCCCAATTCGCGCTACCAGACGGGCGGAACGCTGATTCGTCGATCGACACATGCCCTTAGCCCTGCAAGCATCGGCCGGCGCTCAATTGGGCGGCGTCGGCTTTGCCCAACAGCCGACGTTCGTGCTCGACGCAGCGGCGGGCGCGGTGCTGAGCGCCAATGCGGCGGGCTGGGCGGTTTGGGGCGGCGAGGGCGGCCCTGACGCGCCGCTCTGGGTCGATCGGGCAATGCCGGCGCTCGACCGCCTGCGCGCGCTGGCCGAGGCCGCGGCCGGCGCCAGCGAGCTCGAACTCGACCTCACCTTTTGGACGGCACGCGGCATTGTGCAGCCGAAATGCCTCGTCAGCGGGCCGCAGTCGCCGCCCGGCGCCCGCTTCCTGGTGCGCCTCCTGGAGCCGGTCGCCGCTGCTGCCGGCGCCAAAGGTGCGAGCGAAGCGGTCGAGCAGGCAAAGCTCGCGCACGAGATCCGGACGCCGCTCAGCGCCGTGATTTCTTATGCCGAGGTCCTGAAGGACGAGCACTTCGGTCCCCTGGGAAATGCCTGTTATCGAACCTATGCCTCCAACATTTTCGAAAGCGCGCGCCACGTCTTGCGCCTGGTGGATGGCATGTTGCAGAGCTTTGTCGACCGTTCGAGCACGTCGCGCCTCACCTTCACCAATGTGGCGGCCGACGACGTGATCGAAAGCTGCCTCGTCCTGGCCCGGCCTGTGGCCGAAAGGGCCGGCGTCGACCTCGTCGCCTCGCTGCCGCCCAATCCGCCCCAGGTCGTTGCCGACGAACTGAGCCTCAAGCAGATCCTCTTGAACCTGCTGGCGAATGCCATCAAGTTTTCACGCCGGGGCGATCGCGTCAGCGTCTGCGCGCTCAATCCCGCGTCCGGCGTGTTGCACATTTCGGTCGTCGACACCGGTCCAGGTATGGTCCAACCCAGCGCGGCCAACGCCGGCGACTGCACGTCGCCGGACGGCGGCCGCAAGGGCGGCCTAGGCTTCGGTCTGCCGCTCGCCAAAGCCTTGGCGGACGCCAACGGCGCCTCGCTGCAAATCGAAAGCGAGCTCGGGCGCGGAACCTGCGTCACCCTAACCTTCGGCAAAGACCGCGTCGTGCCGGTGTGACGGCGTCGTCGCCCGCCCAATTTTGTGCGCTGCACGCGCCGGGGCGGCTGGCCGCACCATGTCACACGGCCCAGCCCGGAACAATCGGCCTATGCTCGCCGCAGCTTGAGTGAAGGCAGCTGCCCATGAGGTCCAAACACCGATCGAGGGCGATCGAGGCCGCGCCCGATGGCCGGCCGCCGGGCGCGCGTCGCCCGGCTGCTTGGCCGACCCGGAGGGGTCCAGGTTGGGCCGAGGGAACGCGTGCCTGGACGGTCTTGGCTGGCCTGCTGGCGGGCATCATCTTGCTGCCGATCGGCACCATTGTCGTTCTCGCGCTCAGTTCCGAGCAAAACGTCTGGCCGCACCTGTTGGCAACCGTTTTGCCGCGGGCGCTCGCCGACACCTTTATTCTGATGGCCGGGGTCGGGGTGTTGGCACTGGCACTTGGTACCGCCGCCGCCTGGCTCGTCACCATGTACCGCTTTCCTGGGCGTGGTGTCCTCGACCGCTTGCTCGTGCTGCCGCTGGCAATGCCGACCTACATCGTGGCCTACTGCTACGTGGAGCTGCTCGACTATTCCGGGCCGGTGCAGCAGATGCTGCGCGCCTTGTTCGGCTGGCAGAGTGCGCGGGACTACTGGTTCCCAGAGGTTCGCACGCTCGGCGGTTGTGTGCTCGTGCTCTCGAGCGTGCTTTACCCTTACGTTTACCTGTCGGCGCGGGCTAGCTTCGCGCAACAGTCCGTATGCGTGCTCGAAGTTGCGCGCACCCTGGGACAGACGCCCTTCGGGGCGTTCCAGAGCGTGGCCTTGCCGCTGGCGCGCCCGGCCTTGGCCGCGGGCGTGGCGCTCACCTTGATGGAGTGCCTCAATGATCTGGGCGCAGCCCAGTACCTCGGGGTGCAAACCCTGACCGTCAGCATCTACACGACGTGGTTGCAGCGCTCCAACCTCGCGGGTGCGGCGCAGATTGCCCTGGTGGCATTGCTGCTGGTGTTGGCCCTGCTGCTCAGCGAACGCATCGCCCGCGGTGGAGCGCGCGTCCATCACACGACCGGGCGTTATCGTGCCATCCCATTTTCCGATCTGCAGGGTTGGCGCGCCTACACAGTCGCGGCCGCCTGCACCATTCCGGTCATCGTCGGCTTTATTCTGCCGCTGCTCGTGCTCCTGGCGCAGGCCTCAACCTATCTTTCCGAGGCACTGATGCTCGGCTTCTGGCGAGCGGTGCGCAACAGTGTGACCGTGGCGGGAGCGGCGGCCGTATCCACGGTTTGTGTGGGCCTCGCCCTCGTCTATGCGCGCCGCTTGACGGCAAATGCGTTTGTGCGCGCCGTCGTACCGATAGCCAGCCTTGGCTATGCGCTGCCTGGAACCGTGTTGGCGCTCGGCCTGCTGCTGCCGCTTGCCGCCTTCGACAACGCCGTCGACGCTTTGCTGCGATCTGCCATCGGAGTTTCGAGTGGTCTGCTGCTGTCGGGCAGCCTGTTTATCATTGTGCTGGCCTACACCGTGCGCTTCTTGGCGATCGCGCTCGGCTCTCTCGAGGCGGGCTTCGAGAAGCTGTCGCCAAATCTCGACGCGGTCGCCCGGACCTTGGGCGAGACCGCCCTTTCCTCGCTTCGGCGCGTCCACGTGCCGTTGCTGATCCCGGCGCTGGGGGCCGCAGCGCTATTGGTCTTTGTCGACGGCATGAAGGAGCTTCCCGCAACGCTGCTGCTGCGACCCTTCAACTTTGAGACGCTGGCAACCCACGCCTACAGTTATGCGGCGCTCGAGCAATTCGAACGCGCCGCGCTCGGCGCGCTCACTATCGTGCTGATCGGTCTCGTGCCCGTTTTGCTGTTGCACCAGGCGGTAGCGGGCGGCCGCGCTGGCGCGTCGCGGGCCGGCGGCGGCGATCCGCGCGCGCCGGGACGGTGAGGTTGGCTGCGGCGAGGATGGCGCGCGCCGCTCCACTTTCAATGGGCGAGTTCGGCCAGGTTGCGATAGAGCTCGAGCGCCTCTGGATTGGCGAGCGCTTCCTTGTTCTTGACCTCGCGTCCGTGCACGAGCTCGCGGACGGCAAGCTCGGTGATCTTGCCCGACTTGGTACGGGGAATGTCGGCCACTTGTACGACCCTGGCCGGGACGTGACGTGGGCTGGCGCCGGTGCGGATCTGGCGTTTGATGCGCTCGCTCAGTCCTGCGTCGAGCGTGAGGCCTGGCTTGAGGACCACGAAGAGCACGACGCGCACGTCGTGCTCCCAGTCCTGACCGATCACGATGCTCTCCTGCACTTCTTCCAGCTGCTCGACCTGACGATAAATCTCCGCGGTGCCGATGCGCACGCCACCGGGATTGAGGGTCGCGTCCGAGCGGCCGTGAATTATCATGCCGCCGTGCTCGGTCCATTCGGCAAAGTCGCCATGATGCCAGATATTGTCGAAGCGCGAGAAGTAGGCGCTGCGATATTTCTTGCCATCCGCATCATTCCAAAAGCCGATCGGCATTGAGGGGAAGGGCTTGGTGCACACGAGTTCACCCTTCTCGTGCAGCTTGGCCGGTTTACCGCTGGCATCGAACACGTCGACGGCCATGCCGAGGCCTGGACCCTGGATCTCCCCACGCCATACCGGTTTGGTGGGAACCCCCAGCACGAAGCATCCGCAAATATCGGTGCCACCCGAAATGGAGGCCAAGTGCAGGTCTTGCTTGAGGCTCGCGTAGATGTAGTCGAAGCTTTCCGGCGCCAGCGGCGAGCCCGTGGAAAGCAGGGCGCGCATGGCGCTGAGATCGTGCGTCCTGCCCGGTTCCAATCCGGCTTTTTTCAGGGCGTCGATGTATTTGGCGGAAGTGCCGAAATGGCTCGCTTTCTCGGCCTCGGCGTAGTCCCACAGAATGCTGCCTGACGGATGGAAGGGCGAGCCATCATAGAGCAGCAAGCTTGCACCCGACGCGAGCCCTGAGATCAACCAATTCCACATCATCCAACCGAGCGTCGTGAAATAAAGCAACCTGTCACCCGGCCGCAGGTCGCAATGCAGGCGGTGCTCGCTCAAATGTTTGAGCAGGGTGCCGCCGGCGGAATGCACAATGCATTTGGGCATGCCCGTGGTGCCGGACGAGAACATAATGTAAAGCGGATGCGCGAAAGGCAGCCGCGTGAACTGCACGGGCGCGTGCGGCTGGGCGCCGACCGCATCTGCCCAGGTTTGCGCGCGCTGGCCCGGCACAAGGTTGGCGTTGAGGCGCTGGGCGACCTCTTTGCCGCGACCGAGATAGGAGACGACGATGATGAGGCGCAACGTCGGCAGTCGGCCGGCGATCGTGGCGAGCTTGTCGGAGACGTCGATCGACTTACCGTTGTAGTGGTAGCCATCGCAGGCGATGAGGACCTTCGGTTCGATTTGGCCGAACCGATCGAGCACGCCCTCAACTCCGAAATCGGGCGAGCAGGATGACCACACCGCGCCGAGCGCGGCCGTCGCAAGCACGCCGACGACGCCCTCGGGCATATTCGGCAGAATGGCGGCCACACGGTCCCTTACGGTGACGCCGGCCTGGCGCAGAGCGGCTTGGGTGCGCGCGACCTCGGCGTTGAGCTCGTCTCGGGACAGGCGCCTCTTAACCTTGTCTTCGCCCCAAAACACGATGGCGGGATCGGCGCCACGGGCGGCAAGCAGGTTTTCGGCAAAATTGAGCTGCGCCTTGGGAAAGAAGCGGGCACCCGGCATTTGGCCGGCATCGACCAGGTAAGGAGGATCACCCTTTTCGCCAACGACCTGGCTGAAGTCCCACAGATTGGACCAAAATTCGGCCGGGGCAGCGACCGAGTAGCGGTGCAGATCCGCATAGTCGACGCACGAGGCGCCGGTGCGCGCTTCCAACCACTGGCTGAACTGGCTGAGCGTCGCCTGCGAGAGGCGCAACGGTGATGGTGTCCAGAGCGGCTCTTTCATCGGTGCATCCTGGAATCTTTAACTGGCACTTTGCCTCGTGCGGCGGTATGAAACCAGCGGGGAGGACGGTTGCGCGCAATGGACGCGCGATAGGGATACTACAGTTCATTTGGTACGCAACAGCAACGGTTTGTGGGAACGGCTGCGGTTTGCGGGCTTCGACTTCGGGATGAAGTACTCTGCCTGATGTGGCGGGCTACGGCGCTACGGGGATCAGCCAGGTCAAGTCAAAGCATGCGACGCACAAGCGTGATATCGCGCCTCAAAACCCTTGTTCTGGCCACGCTGGCCTGCCTGCTGCTGGCCTTGGTGGCGCCGTTGTTCATTGCCTCGCGCGCCGTTGATGAGCCGTTCTCGGGCTATTCGGTCTTGGCCTCGCCGCGCGACCTGCACGTTATCACAAAGCCGGCGCGCCTGAGCCTGGCACCCGATCTCACCCTCAGTCGCGGCGTCCTGTACGCGGACGGCAATGCGGCATTGGGCACGCCGATTTCCAGGTTCGTGCTGGATGGTCCGGTGTTTTACCTCAACACGTCGGGCCTTGCGGCCGCCGCGCCGGGCTTCGACAGCGAAGTGATCGGCAGCGAGGGCGCCATTGCACCACTGCTCGATCAGTTCATGTCGATGGGTTTCGACGCACTTACCATTCGGCGCGGCACCCTCTACATCATGACCGCCGATGGCGCCGCCGAGACCGTTGCCGACATCCAGGCCGAAGTCTCGGGAGGCCGCAAAGGTCAGGTCAGCGGCAAGGGCAGCTTTTTGCTCCGCGGCCAGCGTTTGACGTTCGATGCGAGCGTGGTACCGCCGGCCGAAAAGCAAGCCGGACAGCATTGGCTCGGCAGGCTGGCGCTGAAAGGGGCGCTGATCGATGCCACCTTCGATGGCACCATAGACGTTGTCGGGGATCTTAAGCTTGCCGGTCACGCCGAGCTCATGACTTCGAGCCTGCGCAAGTGCGTGCGCTGGTTCGGGCTGCCCGTTCCCACCTCAGAGGGTCTTAATGCCGTCAGCTTGAAGGGGCAGCTCAACTGGGCGCGCGGCACCGTGGCGGTCGAAAAGGCCAAAGTGACCGTCGACGGCAGTGAGGCGACCGGCACCGTGGCCTTCGCCTATGGTGGCGAGCATCCCGCCATAGACGGTACCCTTGCCTTCAACACCCTCGAGCTTGCTCCCTATTTCGAAGCCTTGCGCTCGCAATCCTATGTCTTCGATCGCCATACCTGGTCGTGGTCGGCCTTTGACTTCTCGTTTCCGATCCTTGGCTACTTCGATGCCGACTTGCGGCTCTCGGCCACGTCGTTGGGCTTCAAAGGCAACGCCGTGGGGCGCGGCGCGGCCAGCATTGCTGTGCGTTCGGGCAAGCTGATCGCCAACATTGTCGAGCTCGAGCTCCCGACCGGTACGGCCAGTGGCCGCATGACCGCCGACGTCAAGGAATTTCCACCCCGCTACGCCCTGCGCGGCAAAATCGAGAATTTCGAGCCCGGCCCGGCGACGGCATTGCTGACCGGTCTGCCGCTGTTGTCGGGGCGTTCGTTGCTGAAGGTCGAATTGAAGACGGCCGGGCAGACGCCCGCCGAAGTGCTGAGGGGATTGTCCGGCAAGGTCGCCATCAGCATCTCCGAGGGCGGCAAGCTCGGATTGGATGTGCGGGCCATTCGCACGGGAGCCGAGCCGGTTGCCAGCGCCAGCCAACTGGTCAAGAGCGCAACCAGCGTCGACACCCTGGAGGCGCGCGCCAATCTCTTTGACGGCCTCCTCGTCGCCGAGCACGTGCAGGCGCGGGCTGGCGGGCTCGCCTTCAGCGCCAATGGGAGCGCCAATTTACTCGACCATACCCTTGACCTGCGCCTATCGGTGGAGGCCGCCGACAAATCCGGGCCGTCACCGGAGGGCAACGCCCAGCTCAGCATCAGCGGCCCCTGGGGCGAACCGGCACTGCGGCGCGAGCCGGGCGCCGAGCCCGCTGCGCGCTAGCAGTGAGGGCGCCATTTCAGTCGGCGCCGTCTTCGAGCCGCGTGATGACGATCGGGTTTTCAATTAGCCGCACGTCGATGGGTCTGGCGGCGATGAGCTTTGGATTGTGCGGCATTGGATTGGCTTTGCCGCGCGGTGCATTCAACCATCCATCGGGCCCAGGCACGCGGTCGATGCCAAGCGGATAGATGGTGAGCTTGTCCGGCTCGAATTTCAGGCGCAGAAAATTCTTATAGTTCTTGATGCGCAAGGCGGCGAACGCTTGCTCCGAGTGCATGCGCCCGAAGATGCCGGTGATGACCCAATAAATGCCCCACAAGGAGCCGCCAAACAGGGCGCCGAGCACGATCATCAGCAGCGGGTAGGAGACGAAACCGACCAACTCACGCACCGCCGGCGGACGCGAGGCGGCATTGGGCTCGCCATTCGTGCTCGAACCAACGCCTCGTTGCTCCGCCTGCCGCTGCTGTAGTGGCTCAAGGCCTTCCTGGATGACGTCGCGAACGAGCGGCGTCTGCGCGTCGCGCGTCTGGTAAATCGCATCTAAAACGTTTTCGATCGGACCGGTCATCTGATTGTTCACACTCACCGCCAGGAGCGAGAGCGTGAACATCAACGCCAAATGTGCGAGGAAGTGCGTGGTGCCGACGCAGAACTTGGTGAGATAGCGGCGTATGCCCGGCCGCTCGATGGCGTCGACATACCACAGCAAGGTGGCATAAAGCGCGCCCAGCATGGCAACCAGGCTGATGGAGGCGATCATGGCCTGCACCAGATAAAGCGGCATGAACGGCAGCACGCTCTGAAGCGTCGTGCCGACGCCCAGGGCGTCGATCTTGCCCGATGAGATGCGGTACTGGCTGACGAGGTTCTGGAACTGCCAGGTGATCAGCCAATAGAGCAGGCCGATGCCGATCGCAAAGGCCGGATTGAAGAACGGGAAGAAGATATTACCCAAACTCAGCAAATAGCTGCGGCCCTTGTCGGGGTAGCATTTGGGAGCCTGCGGCTTGATGGGAGCGCGCCGGCGCTTGAAATTCAGGGGCTCCCGTTGCAGCGGCTCGATGGCGTCCTGCACGTCCTGCACCGCCTGTTCGACGATGCCCTCGGCGGCCCGCGTGTTGCGTTTCAAACGGATATCGTACTGGCGCGCCTTCCAGGCTTCGCCGGGCCGCACGCCGGTCGATTGCGTCGAGGCAGCCTCGGCCGCGTCGGGCTGCTCGGGCCAGCGCACGGAGATGGCGTTGCGCAGGACGTGGGTGGGGTGCAGAAAGGCGCCGCCTCCACCCGAGGTCATAAAGTGAATGTCCAATTCATGGGCATAGTAGCGATTGTAATGGTGCCAGTCGCCGGCGATCACGGCGACAACGCGAGCGCCTCGCTTGCGGGCGATGGTGGTAATTTTGAAGAAGTTCTCCTCTTCGTCTTGGCCCTGCAGATCGGCGAGAAGCCAGGACGGTTCGGCGAGGCAGATGATGAGGTTGTCGTTCGGTCCCATCTGCTCGGCAACGCGCTCGAAATAGTTGACCTGCGCGGTATCGAGATATTTCGAGAACTGAATATCGGCGCCCCAAATCCACCAATTGTAGGGCAGGCGCATCGCCCAGTAGCTGCGGTGCTGCTGGCATTGCCAGCCGCCGATAACATTGCCCTTGGCGTGCGAAAGCTTATCGCGCGACGAGCAGAACAGGCTGTCGAAGGCGGTGAGGCCATCATACCAGTCGTGGTTACCCGGGATCGCGAACAGCTTTCGATCGGGCTCGGGCACGGTGAAGGCCCAGTTGAAGGGCTGCAGTAGGCGTGTGCGATATTCCTCGCGCGTGGCCTGCGGATAGCATTGGTCCCCACCCATGATCAGGACCTCGCCGTGGCGCAGCTTGCCCGCCCCGCGCACCTCCAGACTGTCCTGGGCCAGAAGGTAGGCCAATGTGTAGGTGGGCTCGAAACCGTCACCGACGTCGGCGACATAGTCGATCCAAAAGGCGCCGGCCTCGTCCATGGGGAGGCATTTCTGCGGCTCGCGGGCAGCATCCACGCCGCAATAGTCGTAACGGCCAATGAGCTCCTTGTCCTCGGCCGTGTCCGTTACCGCCTGCATCAAGCGCTGGTCGGCGTACTGCCCGAACACCGAGGAGACCAACGTGCGGATGCCGACCCGCGCCAGCAGGCGCGGGTCGTACCAAGAAACCATCTTTGGCAGCATGCCCTTACGCAGCTGGCGTAACGGACTGAGCTCCATCTCCTGCCCCTCGCGCACGGTCCTTCTCACCCGGCCGGCGCCTAAGTTGGCCGTTTAATTCGGCCTAAGGAAGAAGGGGCACTAAGCCCAGGCCCGGGAGCGTGGCCGAAATATCTCACCACGCCGTTCCCGAGCCCGAGGCGGTCAGGCTCAGAGCCGCCCGGCAGCCCGGGCAGCGGGGCGCCGACCCTAACCGCGCCGGCTACGCCGGTTGGAGGCCCAGGCGCGGCGGCGCGGGCCGCTGTCCCAGGTGCGGCGCGGGCCGGTGTCGATGTGGAATAGACCAAAGCCGTAGTGCTTGAAGCCGCCCACGGTCTTCTTGCCGAGCAGGAAGCGGCTAACGGCTGCGGTATTGGCGGCGACGCGGAAATCGACGGCGTTGCCGGTCAGATGGTAGGAGCGCGAGGCCCCGCCCACCCGCGCGTTGTGCGCCTTGCTGCGGCAGGTGGAATTGACCCGCACGGCGCCGAACAAGGCCGCCACCTCCGAGAGCACGGTGCGCAGCGGGTTGGCAAGACAGTTGGGGGAGGCAACCCAATTTATCGGTCCAGCCGTGGTTTTGGGCGGCGCCGGGGGCGGCGTCGGTCCGAGGCTCGCAACCACCTGCTCGCTTGGCGCTGCCGCCGGCGGCTCGATGGGCTTGGGCACCCCGGCAGCCGGCTCGGTAACGGGCGCGGCGGCCACCGACTTGGCGTGGCGGCCAAGGCTTGCAAGCTTGCGCGCTCGCTCGCGGTGTAGGCGCCCGCGTCGCGGGGAGGCATATTCCTCGGTGCGATCGTGTCGCCGGGCATGCTGGCGGGGCCGGACCTGCACCTCGTCGATCATATAGCTATCAAGACCCTCGACCGCCGACCGCCGTCCTCGCGGGCGCGCGCCAGTCTCGCCATGGTAGGCGTGCTGACGCATGTGTTCGATGGTGTCGCTCGCCCAGCTTTCGTTGCCGGACGCCAGCGCCGGGCTAGCGCTCAACGTCGTTAAAACCAGAAAAAGCCCGGGCAGCAAAGTTGCCTGCGGGCGCGCGCGGGGTGGAGCCGATCCATCCCAATTGGGTGCCTTCGGTTTGAGCGCTTGAACGGGTACAGTCATCGCCTGAACTCCAATGCATGACCAAGGCGCGCACGAGCCGCGACCTCGGTTCGGTTTTGCCGACCCCGCTGACAGTCCTCTTTGTGTGTGAATCCCCCCGTCTCGAGAGATCCAACGGTCGCTCGTTAGCGCGCAAAGCGCCGTGTTGTATGGCCGCCCCGTGCGGCGAATGAGCGCAAAAAGCTAAGGCGTGGCAAGACGATGCACGACTTTCTTCAACTATCGGTTGCACCGAGCGGGGCGAAGCCTGCCAATCACTTGGGTCGCGCGGGCGGCAAAACCGCCTCGTCTCAGCGTCGCTTGGGCGCGTGGACCCGGTGGCGGGGTCCGTTCCCGGCCAAGGTCGCGCCAGGGTGGGTGCCGCCGGTGCGGGGGACCTTCGCGGGCGGGGGCGGAGGCGGCAGCGCAAGGCCGCGTGCGGCGGGGCCAAGGGTCAGCCAGCCCCCTTGGCAGGACGGCGGCAAAGCTTGCCGGCAATGTGGCGGCGCGGCCGGCAGGGATCGCGAACCCGCGCGGTGCCGAGGCGACCTTTGCCGTTCGCCATTTGCCCCGGGGCCTGGGGTCCGTCCCTCTATGGCCGGTCGGTCAACTGCTCGCTGAGGCCCGGGACGCTGCCCATAAAATCGCGTTTGCCCAACTCCACGCCGTTGTGGCGCAGAACGGCGTAGGCCACCGTGCAGTGAAAGTAGAAGTTTGGCAGCACGAAGTGCACGAGATAGGGCTGCCCCTTGAGGCTGATGGGTTTGCCAGCCAAGGTGATGGTCACGTCACGCTCTTCCGAGCCGTCGATCTGGCCGGGCTTGAACGAACGCACGAAGTCAAGCGTCCTGGCGCTGCGTCCGCGCAAGTCGGCGATCGTCTTCTCGTCGTCCTTCCAATTGGGAACCTCGACGCCCGCGAGCCGCGCCACCGTGCTCTTGGCGAAATCGCACGCGATTTGCACCTGCCGGCTCAGCGGGAACATGTCGGGTGCCAAGCGCGAGGACAACAGCACGACGGGATCGAATTTCCGGGCCCCTGCAAAGGCCTCCGCCTTTGCGAGCACCGCCGACAAGGCGCCAAGACCTTGCACGAAGGGTGGCACGGCGAGCTGGTACATGGAAAGGGTCATGGTCGTCTCTTTCGCTAGGGGAGCATGGGTTGCGGCCACCGGCGCTAGGTGCGCGCCAAATAGTGCGCGCCTTGCAAGTGGCACAGGCTTACCCGCCATTCGATCGGTCGATCGTCGAGCCCGAAGGCGGTACGATCGATGCGAAGCAAAGGCGCACCGGCGGCAAGGTCCAGGACGCGGGCCGTCTCGGCATCTGCCGCGGTTGCCGACAGACGATCCTCGGTGCGCACGAGCAGGATGCCGTAGGTCTTCTGAAACAGGTCATAAAGGGTGTTGGGCAGCGGTTCGGCTTGGGCAAGATCGGGAAAAAGCTCCTGGGGGAGCCTAATGGTTTCGCAAATGAAGGGAATGCCATGGCGTGTGCGCACCCGGCCGATGCGGATGACTTCGGCACCGGGTGCCAAATGCAACGCCAGTTGCTCGGGGCCGTCGGCGGGGGCAACGCTGCAGGTGGCTTGCCGGCTGTCCGGCGTGATCAGTTCGCCTGCGGCATCGAACATGTTGAAAAAGCGGAAGAGCACGTGCGCGGGCGTGTGCTCGACGACGAACGTGCCGCGGCCTTGTTGGCGCATCACCAGGCGCTCCGTCGCCAGCGCGCCGATCGCCTTGCGCGCGGTACCTTGGCTGACACCAAATTCCGCCGCGATCTCGAATTCGCTTGGGATCAGTTGCCCGGGTTTCCAAACGCCGGATCGGATGCGTTCGACGAGCTGCTCGCGCACCTTGGCGTAAAGCGGGCGGGCGTCCGGGGGATCGGGGGGGCTCATCTCGGGAAACACCTGTTGCCACACCACCAAGTCTTATATAAGTCTAATGGAGCCGCGCAATGGCCACCAAACATCGCCGTAAATCAAGCGACAAGGGAAAAAGCGTGCCCACGCCCCATTTTCTGGTCCACAGCCCCAACGACAATGTCGGCGTCATTGTGGTGGAAAACCTGAGCGCCGGAACGGAGATGCTGGGCGTCATCACCGAGACCGACAAGACCATTACGCTCGAGGCCAGGGAGAGTATTCCCATCGGCCACAAGGTGGCGCTGAAGCCGCTCAAAAAAGGCGATACCGTCATCAAGTACGGCGAGGATATCGGTAAAATGATTGCCGACGTCGCCACCGGCAAGCACGTGCACGTCCAGAACCTGAAGACCAAGCGTTGGTGAAAGACACCATCCCCATGCCGGCCAAGCTCCAGCCCATGCGCAGCAAAAGCAAGAGCAATTTGAGCTTCCGCGGATGGCGCCGCGACAACGGCCGGGTCGGCGTGCGCAATCACGTGATCGTGCTGCCGCTCGATGACTTGTCGAACGCTGCCTGCGAGGCGGTGGCGAATAACGTCAAGGGCACGCTGGCGCTGCCGCACGCCTATGGGCGGCTGCAGTTTGGCGCCGATCTCGACCTGCATTTCCGCACCCTAATCGGCACCGGCTGCAATCCCAACGTGGCCGCCGTCGTGGTGATCGGCATCGAGGATGGCTGGACCAAGCGGGTCGTCGATGGCATTGCCAAGAGTGGCAAGCCCGTCGTCGGCTTCGGCATTGAGGGGCACGGGGACATTGCCACCATTGCCATGGCCTCCCACAAGGCCAAGGACTTCGTGCAATGGGCCTCCGAGCTCGAGCGGGAGGAGTGTGATATTGCCGAGCTGTGGGTATCGACCAAATGCGGGGAAAGCGACACCACCACGGGGCTGGCCTCCTGCCCGACGGTGGGCAACATGTATGACAAGCTGGTGCCCAAGGGCATCTACGGCTGCTTCGGCGAGACGTCAGAGATCACCGGTGCCGAGCACATTGCCCGCAAGCGCGCGATCAACAGCAAGATCGGCGACAAGTGGATGAAGACCTTCCAGGCCTATCAGGCGGAGGTGATCGAAGCCCACAAGGTTGACGATCTCTCCGAAAGCCAGCCAACCAAGGGCAACATTGCCGGTGGCCTCAGCACCATCGAGGAGAAGGCCCTGGGCAACCTGGAGAAGATCGGGCGTAAATGCCGCTATATCGACGTGCTCGAACCCGCCCAGACACCCGGCGCCGGCCCGGGACTCTACTACATGGACACATCCTCGGCGGCCGCCGAATGCGTGACGCTGATGGCCGCCGGCGGCTATGTCGTGCACACCTTCCCTACGGGTCAAGGCAACATCATCGGCAATCCAATTGTGCCGGTGGTCAAGATCAGCGGCAATCCGAAGACGGTGCGCACGATGGCAGAGCACATCGACTTGGATGTCTCGGGCATCTTGCGACGCGAGCTGACCCTTGAGACGGCGGGCGACGCCCTGATCGACATGGTGGTGCGCACGGCCAACGGCCGTCTGACCGCCGCCGAAGCGCTTGGCCACCGCGAGTTTGTCATGACCAAGCTCTACCGGAGCGCCTGAACGGCCGCGACCCTTCTTAGCCCTTGCCGCGCGTCGCCGCCAAACTCACCAGCGCGGTTGCTGCCTCGGCCTGTTCAAAGGGGTGGCCAGCCTGCGGGGCGGTTGAGGGCGTAGTCGGCATGCCAGAGGCCCGGGTCGACGTGGGTGAATAGGCCCGTCTTCATGCCCGCCAAGGTCCGCACCATTTGACGGCGCAGGTAGGGAACTTGCCCCAGGCACGGGAAGGCAACGTCGCGCAGCTTGGCCGCCCAGCGGCTGTCGGATTGGAAGAAGGGCGTGAGCCAGCGGCTCGCCCGCGCATAAAAACGCCCGTGGCGCCGGCGCGCGGTGGTGTAAAGGGCGAGCGCCGTCTCGATCGAGGCGGCGCGGCGCAGGCTGTCGGCGAGAGTCGCGGCATCGATCAGCGCGAGATTGGCACCTTGGCCGAGCTGTGGGGAAAGCCCCCGTCCGGCATCGCCGATGAAGATGATGCGCTCTCCGTGGCGCCGACCCAATTGCATATCGGCGTAACTTGCAAAGGTCATATCGTCGAGCGAATTGATCTGCGCCAACAGCGGCTCGGCGTCGGGGCACATCTCCATCACCCGGGCTTTCCAAGGCGCGAGGCCGGCGGTCCGCCAGCGCGCGCGATCTTGCGCACGCAGGCTCCAAAACAGCGCGATCAGCCGTCGTGCATCGCCGGGGGCGCGGCCAATGGGCAGCAAGCCGATCATGCTGTGGCAGCCGTCGTAGCGTTGCACGAGCCGATCCTGGTGCGGCCAGTCGGCTGGTGCCGGCAAGCTGCCCCAGACGGCGCCATAAGCGTAGGGCCGCTCGCGTCGGATCGCGGCGTCCGCGGCTCTAAGCGGCGAGCGCACGCCAGTGGCGTCGACGATGAGGTCGAAAACCCCGTGTTTATTGTGCTGGCGATCGATCAGGATGCGGCCCTCGGCCGTGCAGCGGCTGCCCACGATTTCGGTTGCAGTTGTGAGCGCTATGCCGAGGCGCACGACCTCGGCATGGAGCAAAGCGAACAGCGCGCCGCGGTGAATGCCGAGGCCGAACACGTGCGCTCCCAGTTCGCGGTAGCCGAGGTCCAGGATGCGCGCGCCCGCGCTGGTCTCGCCGTAGATGCTGGTGACGGCCTGCCCGAAGTCAAGCGCGATGCCGTCGAGCCCTAAGCTGGCGAGACAGGCAAGACCCGTTGGCTGCAGCAGCAGGCCGGCGCCGAGTGGCTTGGGTTCGGCGAAGCGTTCAAAGAGCCGCACCGAGTGCCCATCGCGGGCGAGGAAAGCGGCAACGGCCAGCCCGGCGGTGCCGGCGCCGGCAATGGCGATCCTGATTGGCCGCATTCCCCCGCGTTGCCTCCAAGCACGCCCCCGACCCTGACCAGGCCAGCCGGCGCCGCGCGCCAGGACTTAGTACACCCGGGGCTTGGGCGGGAAGTAGTTGACCTCGTTGGTCAAGGTGTAGGTGTGTACGGGGCGGTAGTCGATGCGCACCGTTTGCGCCGCATCGTCGGCCCAGGTCAGGGTGTGTTTCATCCAGTTCTGATCGTCCCGCTCGGGATAGTCCTCGCGCGCGTGACCGCCGCGACTTTCCGTGCGGTTCTCGGCGGCCGCCACGGTAACCGCGGCCTGGGCGATCAAATTGTCGAATTCCAAGGTTTCGATCAAATCGGAATTCCAAATCAGCGAGCGGTCCGAGACGCGAATGTCGCCGACCCCCTTCCAGACGTCGGTGATCTTCGCCAGACCCTCCTTGAGCACGGGGCCGTCGCGGAACACGGAGCAGTTCATCTGCATGATGCGCTGCATTTTCAGGCGCAGCGCGGCCGTCGGCGTGCCGCCGTTGGCATGCCGGAAGCGATCGAGGCGGGCCAGCGCCAGTTCGCCGGCGTCGCCGGGCAGATCGGGCTGGGCGCCGCCGGGCTCGACGGTTTTGGCGCACTGCAGGCCGGCGGCGCGGCCAAACACGACGAGGTCGATCAGTGAGTTGCTGCCCAGCCGATTGGCCCCGTGCACGGAGACGCAGGCAGCTTCGCCAAGCGCCATGAGACCCGACACGACGTAGTCGGGATTGCCGGCTTTGAGGGTCAGCATCTCGCCGTGGTAGTTGGTGGGAATGCCGCCCATGTTGTAATGCACGGTTGGCAGGACCGGGATCGGCTGGCGACGCAAATCGACGCCGGCGAAGACCTTGGCACTTTCGGTGATGCCGGGCAGCCGTTCGTGCAGGATCTTGGGGTCCAAGTGATCCAAATGCAGGAAGATGTGGTCCTTTTCCGGTCCGACGCCGCGACCTTCCCGGATCTCGATGGTCATGGCACGCGAGACCACGTCGCGTGAGGCGAGGTCCTTCACGTGCGGCGCGTAGCGCTCCATAAAGCGCTCGCCGTTGGCGTTGGTGAGGTAGCCGCCCTCGCCGCGCGCGCCTTCGGTGATCAGCACGCCGGCACCGTAGACGCCGGTCGGATGGAATTGGACGAACTCCATGTCCTCGAGCGGCAGGCCGGCGCGCAGGACCATGGCATTGCCGTCACCCGTGCAGGTATGCGCGGAGGTGCAGGTGAAATAGGCACGCCCGTAGCCGCCGGTGGCGAGGATGGTCTTCTTGGCACGGAAGCGGTGCAGCGTGCCATCGTCGAGCTTGAGGGCGACGACGCCACGACAGCCGCCATCCTGGTCCATGATGAGGTCGATCGCGAAATACTCGATGAAGAACTCCGCCGCGTGCCGCAGCGACTGTCCATAAAGGGTATGCAGCATGGCATGCCCGGTGCGGTCGGCCGCCGCCGCCGTGCGCTGGGCTGGCGGGCCTTCGCCGTATTGCGTCGTCATGCCGCCGAAGGGACGCTGGTAAATGCGCCCATCCTCGGTGCGACTGAAGGGCACGCCATAGTGCTCCAGCTCGTAAACGGCCTCGGGCGCGTTGCGACACAGGTATTCGATGGCGTCTTGGTCACCCAACCAATCGGCGCCTTTGACGGTGTCGTACATGTGCCAACGCCAATCGTCCGGTCCCATGTTGCCCAGCGCCGCGGCCACCCCGCCTTGGGCTGCCACGGTGTGCGAGCGGGTGGGAAAAACCTTGCTGATGCAGGCGGTCTTAAGGCCGGCCTCGGCGCAACCGAGCGTTGCCCTGAGACCGGCGCCGCCGGCGCCGACGATGACGACGTCGTAGACGTGATCGGTCAGCGGATAGGCCCGGCCATTGAGGGCGGGCTTGGCGGTACCGTTCGTTTTGTCGCGGGTGCTGTCGGGCATCGCTTAGGCTCCGAAGCTCAGTTTCAGCACCGCATAGGCACAGGCGAGGCCTACCAGGGCCGCAAAAAACGTGTTGAGCAGCAAGGCCACGACCTTATAGCCGTCGGAATGGACGTAGTCTTCGATGATGGTCTGCATGCCGATCCGCATGTGGATCACACCCGAAAGGATCAGCAGCAGCAGGGCAATCGCGTTGTGCGGCTGTGCCAGCGTGCCTTTCACGGTTGGATAGTCGGCACCGGCGAGGCGCACGATCAGAAAAATCGCAAACGTGACCAGAAAGACGTTTGCCACCGCGGTGACGCGCTGTTTCAAGAAGTGATCGGTGCCTGCCCGAGCCGGACCCAAGCCACGGGCGCGGGCAAGCGGCGTGCGGTAGCTCGACATCTTATAGCTCTCCCCTAAGCGTCAGGCCGACCAGCCATAACGCCAAGGTCAGCACCACCGAGCCAATGATGGTAAACCAGGAGAGCGCGTTGACTTGGCCGATGCTGAAGCCGCGGCCCGTATCCCAAACCAGGTGGCGCAGGCCACCCAGCATGTGGTGCAGCAAAGCCCAGCTGTAAGCGAGCAGCACCAGCTTACCGAACGGGTGCGCGAACAACCCATTGATGAGATTAAATTGGGCTTCGCCGCCGGCGGTCGCGATCAACCAGGCCGCAAGCAAAAGCGTGCCGAAATAAAGCGCTCCGCCCGTGATCCGGTGGAGGATTGACATCACCATGTTTATGAGCGGTCGATACACCGAAAGGTGTGGCGACAGGGGACGTGGGGCGCTCTCACTGCTCTTGGCCATGCCTAAGTTGCTCCCGCCTGGCTGCAACGCAGGCTCGGCTTTTAGCCTGCTGCAGCGGGGGCGGCAATCTGCCCAATCATCACATGGGCGGCGGCGGCAACGAAAGCAATGCACGCAGGTCTGGTATACCAGAGGCGCGAGTTTAGCACAGACGGCCTCAACGCGGCAGGACCAGCCAGAGATCGAGATCAAGAACGACACCCTCGGCGTCCACGCCGCTTGCCGTTTTCAAGGGGAAATCGGCGCAGGTCCGGTTTTTCAGTGCCACGAGGCGCGCCCGCACGGCGCCGACGTCGCGACGTAGAGGGATTTCGGCGACCTCCAAAATCTCCGACCAAGCATAGATGGTATCGCCGGCGAAGCTGGGCGCCACGTGTCGCCCGCCATTGATGGCGGCGATGTGGAAGGCGTTGGCAAGGCCGTTGCAAGAGAGCGCGCGGGCGAGCGACATGATGATGCCGCCGTAGACGAGCCGTCGCCTGAATTGCCCTTGCGCCTGCGCGTGCTGATTGAAATGCACGCGGGCCGTGTTCTGGTAAAGTCGGGTGGCGATCTGATGCTCGGCCTCCTCCAGCGTCATGGCGTCGGCGTGATCGATCTTTTCGCCGACGACGTAGTCGCCCCAGCGATGCGGGCTACCCGCGAGCTGGTTGTCATACCGGGCAGCATCGAGCCGCGGCAGCTGCGCCGCCAGACCGGTCGGATCGACCCGGCTGGGCAGCGAAGGCACGACCGGCTCGGGTGCCGGCGCCGAAGGATCGCGCTTGCGCACCATGACCCAGCGCACGAACTGGAGGACGCGCGCCCCGCTCTCGTTGCGGCCCGTGGTGCGCACGTAAACGAGGCCGGAAGTCCGATTGGAATTTTCTTTGAGGCCGATCACTTCCGAAACGGCAACCAGCGTGTCGCCGGGATAGACGGGTGCCAGGAAGCGACAGTCCGCATAACCGAGATTGGCAACGGCATTGAGCGAAATATCGGCAACGCTCTTGCCGAACACGACATGAAAGACGATGAGGTCGTCGACGGGTGCGCGCGGATAGCCGATCGCGCGCGCAAAGGGCTCGGAGGATTGCACGGCGAACCGGGCGCCATAAAGCCCGTTGTAGAGGGCGACATCGCCGAGCGTAATGGTGCGCGGGCTGGCGTGCTCGAAGACTTGCCCGATCCGGAAGTCCTCGAAGAAATTTCCGATCTGGCTTTTGTTAGTGCTCATGGGGTGGCGCCCAACGCCGCAATAGCCGCGGCGATGGCGACGGTGCGCTCGGCCATCTTGGCGTGCATAAGTTCGACCATGCGGCCCTCCACCGTAACGACGCCCCTGCCCTTGTTCTCCGGCCGCTCGAAGGCGGCAATGATCTGGCGCGCCAAAGCGAGGTCGGCCTCCGCGGGTGCGAACACGCGATTGGCATCGGCCACCTGGTCGGGATGAATCAGGGTCTTGCCGTCGAAGCCGAGGGCGCGACCATCGCGGCACTCGCGATAAAAGCCATCGGCATCCCTAAAATCGTTGTAAACGCCGTCGAGCACATCCAGTCCATAGGCACGCGCCGCCACCACCGCCGCCGACAGCCAGTAGAGCGCCGGCCGGCGGCCGGCCATTAGCTCGGCGCGGGTCTCCTTGACGAGGTCGTTCGTGCCAAGCACGAAGCAATCAAGTCGCGCTCCCGCTTGCGCGGACGTTGCGGCAATCTCGGCGAGATTGAGGATGGCGAGCGGCGTTTCGATCATCGCCCACAGGCGGGTTTTGCCGGCCGCGCCGGCGTCTTGCAGGGTTTGCGTGATGGCCAGCACGTCTGCCGCGCTCGACGTCTTGGGCAGCAGAATGGCGTCGGGTGCAGCCTCGATGGCCGCGGCCAGGTCCGCCTGGCCCCAGGCGGTTTCGAGCGCATTGATGCGAATGACGAGCTCGCGGCGCCCGTAGCCGCCGCCCCCGACGGCGCGGCAGACCTGGTCGCGCGCTAGCTCCTTGGCCGCCGGCGCCACCGCATCCTCCAAATCGAGAATGAGGCCGTCGGCGGGGATTGACTTCGCCTTTTCTAACGCCCGGGCGTTGGAGCCGGGCATGTAAAGGATGCTGCGGCGTGGGCGAATTTGCATGGCATTTTCCCGTTGTGGGGCGCGGCTAAGGTAGGCAAAGCTCGCGGCGGCCGCCAGCGTGAACGTCGCCGGCCGCAACACTGGCAGCAAGCAACCGGGCTATGTGAGGCCGCATGGGACGCATCCTAGCCATCTCATCGCATGTTGTGCGCGGACACGTCGGCCTCGCCGCCACGGTCCCAGCGCTGCAACACCTGGGCCACGAGGTCTGGGCTCTACCCAGCGTGATCCTCGCCAGCCGGCCGGGCTTGGGTCAGCTTGTGCGCTATGCCCTTCCCGCCGTCGATCTCGCCGCCCTGCTGGCGGGCTTGGAGGGCGACGGCTGCTGGGCCGAGCTCGATGCCGTGTTCACGGGCTATTTTCCCTCGCCTCAGTCCGTCGTGGCGGCGGCGGCGGCGATCGGGCGCGTGCGCCAGGCCAAGCCGGCCCTGACTGTGTGCGTCGATCCGATTCTGGGCGATGCGGGCCGCCTCTATGTCGCAGCCGACACCGCCGCCGCGATCCGCGATGAACTCTTGCCGCTGGCAACGCTCACCACGCCGAACCTTTTCGAATTGGCCTGGCTGACGGCTGGCGGGACCGCGAGCAGCAAAGATGTGCCCGCCGCCGCGCGCCAGTTGGCGGTTCCGATCGTTGCCGTGACGTCGGCGGAGCTGACGCCAACGGAGATCGCAACGGTATTGCTCACGCCGAGCGGCGCCACGCTGCGCACGACGCCCAGGCGCGCCGCCATTCCCAACGGTGCGGGCGACCTATTTGCCGGGCTCCTGCTCGGGCGCCTGCTTAACGGCGAGACGGCCGAGGATGCCCTCGCCAACAGCCTCGGCGCCCTCGACAGCGTGCTGGCGGCCAGCGAGCACAGGGAAACGTTGCAGCTGGCCGCCTTGCACACGCTCCCGGCGTGAGCGGAACGCGGCAACGGCGCGAACATGCCCCTTGCCTTCGTACAGCAAGAAGCCGCTGGCGGCGGCTGCTGGTCGGCGCTGCGCTTGGCGCCATGCTGGTTGTTTCTTCCTCGGCACCCTGGCGTTGCCCGATCCGGCCCACGTGCCCAACGGCCTCGGCGTGCTGAGCCGTTGCCGTTGCTCGGCCGTTGCCGGCTGTGTGACCTTGCGCTTTAGCGCGCCTGCGCGGCCCGGATGGCCGGAATGAGCTTTGTGTCCAGGCTCTCGGCGCTGATCGGCCCGACGTGCTTGTAGACGATCTCGCCCCGGCCGTTGATGATAAACGTTTCCGGCATGCCATAGACGCCCCATTCGATCGCGCCGCGGCCGTCGGCATCGACCCCCACGGCCGTGAAGGGATTGCCATAGCGCCCCAGAAAGCGACGTGCCTGCGACGTCTCATCCTTATAGTTGACGCCAAAAATGGGCGTGCCCGTCCGTTGCTTAAGCGCGCTCAGCACCGGGTGCTCCTGCACGCATGGGACGCACCAGGAGGCCCAGAAATTGACGACGGTTACTTTACCGGCGGCAAGCTCGGTGGCGGTGAAGCCGCCGACGGGTGCGGTGCCGTCCTTGAGGCCGTCCAGCGCCGCAAAGCCAATCTCGGGAACGCGCTTGCCGATTAACGCCGAGGGCAGCCTGGATGGATCGCCCGAGCGCAATGCAAAGGCAAACAGCAGCGCCAAGACGGCGAAGATGGCGAGTGGCCACAGCAGCGGACGCCGCCTTGCCGGACCGGCATGGTCGTGTTGCGCGAGGTTTTCTACCATGACCCTTTGCCTGCTCGAGCTCCTCTCAGCGCCGGCCGCGCGTGCCGCCGGAGCCCCGCGCCTCGATGTCTTCGATCAGGCGCTGCTGCCGGCGCCCGTCGGCGACCAGCCAGCCAATCAGGGCCGCCAGCGTCACGGCAACGACGCCATAGGCCAACCAAATGTAAACGGCATGTGGGCCCAATTCCATGGCGTCATTCGGCTGGTTGCTGCGACAGGTCGGCGGCACTTGTGGCAGCGATCCGGCGCAGGGCCTTCACGCGCCGGCGCAGGATCTCGTTGCGCATGGCCTTGAGCTGCAAGGCCACAAACAGCACCGTCATGCCGAGGGCCATGACGAGCAGCGGCCAAAGTAGGGAGGCATGGATGGTCGGCGCTCCGAGCCGCATTACGCTCGCCGGTTGATGCAGCGAGTTCCATTCCACCGAGAACTTTATCACCGGCAGAATGGCGATGCCGACGAGGCTCAGCACGGCCGTCAGCTTAGAGGCGAGCGTCTCATCCTCGATGGAGGAGCGCAAGGCGATCAGTCCGAGATAGAGAAAGAACAAGATCAATACCGAGGTCAGCCGCGGGTCCCACACCCAGAAGGTTCCCCACATCGGCTTGCCCCAAAACGAACCGGTGGCGAGCGCAAGAAAGGTGAAAGTAGCCCCGAGCGGTGCCGCCGCCTTGGCACAAACGTCGGCCAAGGGGTGGCGAAAGACCAACAGCCCGAAGCTCGAAAGCGCGATCAGCGCATAGACCAGCATCGACAACCACGCGGCCGGCACGTGGATGTACATGATCTTGACCGTCTGGCCCTGCTGGTAATCGGGCGGAGAGCCGAAAAACGCCAGGTAGAGACCAATGGTGATCAGCGCGGCGGCGACTACCGAGCACCATGGCAGCAGGCGCGCCGACAGCGCCATAAAATTGCTGGGGTTGGCCAGCCGCTGGGTAAGGCTTTGCATGGCTAGCATCTAAGCCTTTGTGACGGCCAGCGCAATTCGTTGCCGCAGGATCATTGCAACTGAAAGCGGAGCGCCCCGGCCGCGGCCGGCGGCGCCAGCACCATGGCGGCCAGCGAAACGGCAAGCAAAAGCAGAAAGGAGGCCGCGAAGCTGTCGGCGTCCGACAGCGCCGCACCGATGGCCTCGATGCCGAAGATCAACGTTGGCACGAACAGCGGCAGCAGCAAGAGGCCGATCAGCAGGCCGCCGCGGCGCGTGCGCACCGTTAAGGCCGCGCCAATAGCACCGAGGAAGCTGACGGCCGGGGTGCCGGCCAGCATGGTCGCCACCAGCACGCCGTAGGCATCGGGCCGAAGGTTGAGCAAGAGACCGAGCAGCGGGGCCAAGGCGATCAGCGGCAGCGCCGTCGTCAGCCAGTGGGCCAGTGCCTTGCCCGCGACAACGGCCTCGAGCGGCAGCGTGCCCGTGGCCAGGACGTCGAGCGAGCCATCCTCGAAATCGGCTTCGAACAGACGCCCGAGCGAGAGCAGAGCGGAGAGCAGAAAAGCGACCCAAAGCACGGCGGGGGCAATGCGCGCAATCAGATTGAGATCGGGACCCAGCGCCAGCGGCAGCAGCACGACAACGACCAGATAAAAGCCAAGCGCCACACCAAGCGTGCCGCCTTCCTTCCACGCGATCCAAACGTCGCGGCGCACCAGCTCGCTAAATGCGCTCATAGGTCGCGCGTCGCGGGTTGCAGGCGTAAGGTGCGCTCATTGGGCCAACCGAGCGGCTGATGGGTGGCGGCAACGACGAGGCCGCCGGCGGCGAGCCCAGCCGTGACCACGGCCGTCAAGGCAGCCTGGGCGTCATGGTCGAGCGCCGCCGCCGGCTCGTCGAGCAGCCAAAGCGGGCGCCGTGCCAGCAGCAATCGGGCGAGCGCCAGGCGGCGTTTTTGACCCGCCGAGAGGTAGGCCGCCGGGATGTCTTTAAGCCCGGCGAGGCCGAAGCGGGCGAGCGCGGCATCGACGGATCCCGCCCCGCCGAGGTAGCGCTGCCAGAACCGGGCGTTCTCTTCGACGGTCAGGGTCGATTTTATGGCATTGAGATGGCCCACGTAGTGACACAGTTCGCCCAAGCTTTGCTCGGACCGGCCACCCTGGAGCCATAGGCGGCCGGCGCTCGCCGGCAGCAGCCCGGCGAGCGTGCGCAGGAGCGTGGTCTTGCCAGCGCCGTTGGGTCCGACGAGGAGCAGGCTCGAACCTGGCTCGACGGTGAAGGAAAGATCGGCGAGGACCGCGCGGCTGTCCCGGAGCACGGACAGTTTGTCGACGATCAGTTTCATAAGGGCTTCCCCGGCCCGAACGCACATATTAGAACCGTTTTATATAGGGCCCTGGTTTGCCTCCAGGCCAGGTCAGAAACGCGCTTTCAACAGTCGCGGACCCGCAGATAGGAGATGCCCGCTCATGAGCACCGTCAGCCTCGACAGCTTTAAGTGCCGCAAGACCCTAAAGGTCGGCTCCAAGTCCTATGAGTATTTTTCGCTTGCCGATGCCGAGCAGAACGGTTTGCCGGGTTTATCCCGGCTGCCGTGCTCCCTCAAGGTGCTGGTCGAGAACCTGCTGCGGCACGAGGATGGTCGCTCGGTCAAAGCCGAGGACATCCGCGCCGTGCTCGCATGGCTCAAAACCAAGAGCTCCAACGTGGAGATTGCCTATCGACCGGCCCGCGTCTTGATGCAGGACTTCACCGGCGTTCCCGCCGTTGTCGATCTTGCCGCCATGCGCGACGCCATGAAAGGCTTGGGCGGCGATCCCTCCAAGATCAACCCGCTGGTGCCCGTCGATCTTGTCATCGATCATTCCGTTCAGGTTGATTTTTTCGGCTCGGCCGATGCCTTCGCAAAGAACGTCGAGATCGAGTATGAGCGCAACAAGGAACGCTATGAATTTTTGCGCTGGGGCGCCGGCGCCTTTAATAATTTCCGCGTGGTGCCGCCGGGCACCGGCATCTGCCATCAGGTCAACCTCGAATACCTGGCCCAAAGCGTGTGGACCGCGCCCGGTCGACCCGAACTGGCCTTTCCCGATACCTGCGTTGGGACCGACAGCCACACGACCATGGTCAATGCGCTGGGCGTGCTCGGTTGGGGCGTCGGCGGCATTGAGGCGGAAGCGGCCATGCTCGGTCAACCCGTCGCCATGGTTATTCCCGAGGTGATCGGATTTGGCTTCAAGGGCAGGCTGAGGGAGGGAGTGACCGCCACCGATCTCGTGCTGACCTGTACGCAGATGCTGCGCAAGCGCGGGGTGGTCGAGAAGTTCGTCGAGTACTTCGGCCAGGGCCTCGATCACCTTTCGGTCGAGGACCGCGCCACCATCGCCAACATGGCACCGGAATATGGTGCCACCTGCGGCTTCTTCCCGGTCGATGCCGATACCATCAAATATCTAACGGCAACGGGACGCAGCCCGGAGCGGGTCGCCCTGGTTGAGGCTTATTGCAAGGCGCAGGGCCTATGGCGCGAAGGTGATGTTGCGCCCGTCTTCACCGATACCCTGGAACTGGATCTTGCCACGGTCGAGCCCTCGCTGGCGGGCCCAAAACGGCCACAGGACCGCGTGGCCCTGGCGCGGGCCAAGGCCGATTTCGCGCAAGCCCTACCGGATATCGTCAAGGGTGCAGACGCCAGACAGCGCATCGAGGTCAAGGGGGCCGGTTACGACCTCGGCCACGGCGATGTCGTCATCGCCGCCATCACCTCGTGCACCAACACCTCCAACCCTTCGGTGCTCGTGGCGGCAGGCCTGCTGGCGCGCAATGCCCGTGCCAAAGGTCTGAAGCCCGCGCCTTGGGTAAAAACCTCGCTGGCGCCCGGCTCGCAGGTGGTGACCGACTATCTTGCCAAGGCCGGCCTGCAGGACGACCTCGACGCCTTGGGGTTCAATCTGGCGGGTTACGGTTGCACCACCTGTATCGGCAACTCGGGCCCACTGGCAGACAATATCTCCGCCGCCATCCACGCCGGCGATCTGGTGGCGGCCGCGGTGCTTTCCGGCAATCGCAATTTCGAAGGCCGCGTCAATGCCGACGTGAAGGCCAACTATTTGGCTTCGCCGCCGCTGGTCGTTGCCTTCGCGCTGGCCGGCACGCTGAACCGCGATCTCACCACCGAGCCGCTCGGCACGGGAAGCGACGGTCGTCCCGTGTATTTGCGGGAGATTTGGCCGAGCTCGGCCGAAATCGCCGAGATCATTCGCACCTGTGTAACGCCGCAGATGTTTGCCCAGCGCTACGGCGCGGTCTTCGAAGGCGACGCAAAATGGCGTGCCATGGGCAAGGCGCGGCCGACCCTGACCTACAAATGGAACTCCGGCTCCACCTACGTTCAGCATCCACCCTATTTTGAGAGCATGGAAGCCAATCCGCCACCGATCAGCGACGTGGTCGATGCCCGGGTGCTCGGCCTGTTCCTCGACAGCATCACCACCGACCACATCTCCCCGGCCGGCTCCATCAAACGCGATGGTCCCGCCGGTCTGTATTTGATCGAGCATCAGGTGCGGCCGTCCGATTTCAACTCGTATGGGGCCCGGCGCGGTAATCACGACGTGATGATGCGCGGCACGTTCGCCAACATCCGTATCAAGAACATGTTGCTCGGCGGCAAAGAGGGCGGTCTGACGATCCACTATCCCTCCGGCGACCAGATGTCGATCTACGATGCCGCCATGCGCTACAAGGCGGAAGGCGTGCCGCTGGTCGTATTCGCCGGCAAGGAATACGGCACCGGTTCAAGCCGGGATTGGGCGGCAAAGGGCACGCGCCTGCTCGGCATCCGCGCCGTGATCGCGCGTTCGTTTGAGCGCATCCACCGATCGAACCTGGTCGGCATGGGGGTGCTGCCGCTCGTGCTCGAGGAAGGCCAGTCTTGGCAAGGTTTGGGAGTTACCGGCAACGAAACGATCAGTATTGCCGGCGCGGCAACCCTCAAACCCCGGCAGAAACTGCTGACAACCATAACCTACGCCGATGGCACGTCCCGCCAGCTTGACGTGTTGTGTCGCATCGATACGGAGGAAGAGCTCAGCTATTACCGGCATGGCGGCATTCTGCCGTTCGTCCTGCGCAACCTGGCCAACGCCGCGTAAAATCAATCCGTTAACTGAGCGTGCGCGGCCGAGAAATCCTTGGCCGAGCTCACCCATTCGTGACTCGCTATTGAAGGAACAAATGCCGATAGTGCAGCGGACGGGGTTGCTGGAAAAAGGATTGCACTTTCCCATGCGGTATCTTGCGCTCCTGGGCCTGGCCATTGGTTTTGCCGGCGGGACGGGTATCGCTCAGACCCAGGGAACCAGCCCAGCGACAGGCGCTGCGGCGTCGCCCGCGCCGGCGGTGGTGGAGTTGTATACCAGTCAAGGCTGCTCATCGTGTCCGGCGGCCGATGCGCTGCTTGCGCAGTTGGCCGACCGGGGCGAGTTGGTGGCGCTGTCGCTCTCGGTCGACTACTGGGACTATCTCGGCTGGCGCGATACGCTGGCGAATTCGAAGTTCACCGAACGTCAGCGGGCCTACGCCAAGGCGCGCGGGGACGGGGCGATTTACACGCCGCAAATCATCGTCAACGGTATCGCCCACGTCAACGGCAGCGACGAGGGGCAAATCTTGCAGGCCATTGACAAGACCAGTAAGGCGGTGGCGACCCAGCGCGTGCCCATTCGCCTTTCGGAGGACAAGGGCAAGCTGATCGTGGAAACCGGCGCCGCGCCGCCGGGCGCGCAGGTGAAAGACGCCACGCTTTGGCTGGCGGTGATGTCGCCAAAGGTCGAAGTGTCGATCGGACGCGGCGAGAACCAGGGCAAGAAGGTCACCTATACGAACGTGGTGCGCGAGCTGATGCCGATCGGCTCGTGGAGCGGCAAGGCCCTGACCGTCGAGCTCCAGCGCCAAGCCATCCTGCGACCGGGCGCCGACCGTTGCGCCGTGCTATTGCAGCAGGGACATGCCGGCCCGATCGTGGGCGCCGCCCTAATGAAACATTTTTGAAAAACCCCGATCTTTGAAACCCAATCCGAGTGGCGAAAAGCCGGACCGGAAAAAAACATCGGCCAGCTGACGCCGGCCGTTGCAGTTGATCGCTTTTTCCTGGTGCCTCGTTGCTTTTTTTTTATTTGGCTCGATCCGCCGACTTGGCCCGGGGGGCTGGGGGGCTAGTGTCCGTGGCCTCGCCGTGGATCGAGCCGAGAGGCAATGCTGTATAGATGCCGAATCATTGCGGCAGATGATTGTCCGGGCCCAGCCCGAATACGGCAGAGCCCGTGTGCAATTTTGACAAAACCGAGATTTTTTTGCCGCCTGCGGCGGCCCCGACAATTTGGCTCCCCGTAGCGCCGTTGCACAGAATAATCTGAGGGCCGGCCCAGCATACGCGGCGCACGATTGACGCGTCCCAAGGCCTCAGGCGGCCGCCCACCGCGACACCTTACCTTGGCGACAGGGAGGAATTTGCAAGCTCAACCAAAAGGCTACCTGGGCGCGCGAGGCGCCGGTTTTTCGCGCGCGCTTTGGCCGGCTAGGCTCCCTTCAGGTCCGGCACCATGCCGTAGAGAAGATCGGGGCGCGAGCCGACGATCTGTGGGTCGGGCTTGGCAACCACCGCCTCCTTCTTGCCCTCATAGTCCAACGCATAAAGCACGCTGCGGATGGCCTCCAAGCGGGTGCGGCGCTTGTCATTGGCGCGAATCACCGTCCACGGCGAAGCGGCGGTATGGGTGAAGCGAAACATGTCCTCCTTGGCCTTGGTGTAATCGTCCCACTTGCTCATTGCCGCCAGATCGATCTCGGTGATTTTCCAGCGCCGCAGCGGGTCATGCCGGCGACGGTGAAAACGCTTCAGTTGCATTTGTCGGCCGATATCGAGATAGAATTTGAACAAGTGAATGCCGTCGCGGGTCAGCATGCCTTCAAATTGCGGCGCCTCGCGCAAGAAGTCGGCCAACTGGTCGGGCGAACAAAACCCCATCACCCTTTCGACGCCGGCGCGGTTGTACCACGAGCGGTCAAACAGAACGATGCTACCGGCGGCCGGCAAATGCGGCACGTAGCGCTGGAAATACCATTGTCCGGCCTCGACCTCGGTCGGCTTGCCAAGCGCCACCGTCTGGGCACGACGCGGATTGAGATGCGCCATGAAGCGCTTGATGGTCGACCCCTTGCCGGCGGCGTCACGGCCCTCAAACAGCACGAGCAGGCGCTGGCGGTGCTTCTGCAACGAGGCATGCAGCTTGATCAATTCAATCTGCAGCAGCTCGAGCTCCCTCTCGTAGGCCTTGTTTGCCAGCTTCTCATGGTAGGGAAACCCACCGCTCGTCAGCGCCCCGGCGTCGATCTCGCGCGGCAGGTGCGGATCGTCAAGGTCGAAGGCCGGCAGCCCCGGCGCCGCTGCAATGGCCACCTGAACCGGCTTGCTCACGCGCCTACCTCATCTTCAACTGCCGCCGGCAGACTGTCCGACAATTCCGATGGACAATGCAATCGAGAGCCTGCAGCAAGGTTGCGCTTTGTGCTAGATTGGGTGCAACAACAACTTATCGCATGCACCGAGTGCAGGATCAGATCGCGCGCAGATGGCAGGGTGTACGGCAGCAAATTGCCGAAGCCTCTGCCGTGGGCCGCCTGGCGGCGCGCAAGCGTGAGCTGATCTTGGCCGTCCTGCTCACCGCGTTCTTTTCGACCGGCGCCCTGTCGGGCATGCAAGCCCTGTTCGGCTTGGCCCTGGTAGCCATCTGGGCGGCCTTTTGGCCCGCCGATGACCAGCACGGCGGCAGCAAGCCGCGCGGTCTGTCGACGTCCGATGACAGGCTCTGGCGCGCCATCGTTAATGCCGTGCCGGAACCTGCCATCGTGCTCGGCGATGCCGGCCAGATCTTGCATGCCAACCGCATGGCGGGCGATCTATTCGGCGCCCGCCGCCGAGGCGGGCACATCACCACGATGGTGCGCGATCCCGAGTTGTTGGCCGCGGTGGAGCAGGCGCTGGCCACGCGGGAATCCCGCGTCGTTGAGCTGCACGCGCGGGTGCCGCTCGAGCGACGATTGCTGATGATGCTGGCGCCGCTCGATCAAGCCGGATCGGAGACGGCTCCCGCGCTCTTAATTTCGATCCGCGATCTGACCGAGCAGGACCGGCTGGCGCGTATGCGCGCCGACTTCGTCGCCAATGCCAGCCACGAATTGCGTACCCCGCTCGCCTCCTTGCGCGGGTTTGTCGAAACGCTGCAGGGCGCAGCCAAGGATGACCCCAAAGCGCGCGATCGTTTCCTCGGGGTCATGAGCGAGCAGGCCCAACGCATGACCCGCCTCATCGACGACCTGCTCTCGCTCAGCCGCGTCGAAATGCGCGAACACCTGACACCGGCCGAGCACGTCGACCTCAACGAGGCGGCCAGCCATGTCATTCAAACCCTGCAGCCGATTGCCAGTGCCGCCGGGGCGAGCATCGATTTGAAGGAGCTGCCGACCCCGGCCAGCATCCGCGGCGATCGCGACGAAATCGTGCAACTTCTGCAAAATCTCATTCAGAACGCCCTGAAGTACGGCAAGCCGGGCGGGCGCATTGGCGTCGAGATTGCCCATGCGCCGCAAGCGGGGGGGCGCGGCAGCCGCTTTGTCTTGTCGGTAACCGACGATGGCCCCGGTATTGCACCCGAACACCTGCCGCGACTGACCGAGCGTTTCTACAGGGTCAGCGTCGCGGCAAGCCGCGAGAAGGGCGGAACCGGCCTCGGGCTTGCCATCGTCAAGCACATTCTCAACCGCCATCGCGGCGAGCTGATCATCACCTCCAAGCTCGGCCAAGGCTCGACCTTTGCCGCGATCCTGCCCGCCGCGAGCGAGTGAGGTTAGCCGCGGCCGGGATGGCATTCGCGGGTGCTGGCCTGCGCGCGACGGTCTCGTGTCGGCGGCGGGCCCGTGGGCCTGCATAGGCGGCGATGGCCCATGCAACCGGGGAATGCAGCTATCAACAGGTTGTAGCGCCGCGTGTGGCGAGCCTGCCACGGCTTCCAACCTTGCTGCTCGATTCGCCGGCCACGGCCTTGAGGTGGCCGTTAACCCCATAGTAATCTCCCCGGGCTGCCGATGACCGATCGCTCGCGTTGCACGGCGATGGCCCAAGTTGGTCGGCAGGTACGCGTAGTCGCACACCGTTGTGTGCGGGCCTTTGAGCAGTACGCGTCAGTACTTCCAAGTTCAGCGTCACCATCAGTCTCGCGTTGATCGTCGGCCGGTCTGGCTGTCGGCGTTCGTGTGCTCCTTTGCGTGCCCGATCGTCTTTCCAGGCTCGTCCGGAGTAGGCGGGAATCTGCGCAAGTCGCGTGGCTTCAGCCGTTGCGCACACGGGAGAAACCAGGGCATGGCCTGGAACGATGAACGCGTCGAACTCTTGAAAAAGCTGTGGGCCGACGGGCTCAGCGCCAGCCAGATTGCGGGGCGTCTTGGCGGCGTCACCCGCAACGCCGTGATTGGCAAGGTGCACCGCCTTGGCCTGTCGGGTCGTGCCACCACATCGCGCATGAAGTCGCACCGGCCGCGGGCGCGCGTGCAATCGGCCAAGCGGCTCATGAAGCCGCGGTTTGCCAACGTCGGCAACCCAGCGCTGCGCAACCTCTACCTGGGCGATACCGAGCCCTACACGCCGCCGGCCGAGGAACTCGAGATCCCCGTTGGCGAGCGCAAATATATTCAGACCCTGACGGAAATCTCCTGCCGCTGGCCGATCGGTGATCCCCAGCATGCGGACTTCCACTTCTGCGGCAAGGGCAAGGTAACCGGCTTGCCCTACTGCGAATTTCACGCCCGCCGCGCCTTCCAGCCGCCGCAGCCGCGCCGCCGCGATCGCGAGTTGCCGGCGCCGATGCTGGTGGTCGCCCCGGGCGGCACCGAACCCGCCCCGGCGCCCCGCGAGCCCGCCGGGCAACCGGCCACGAGCAAGTTGAAGGTCGCCGTCTAGATATCCGTTTGCCCCCACCAGGGGCTTACCGCAAGCAGCGGGGAGAGGGCCAGGAGCGCCGCGGCGGCTCCCGGCCCTCATTTTTTTGCGGGGCACCTTGCGGCCCGGGCTCGCACGGCATTGACACCGCCTGTTGCCAGCCTCATAAGAGCGACATGACCTATGCGATCCACCGCAACCGACGTCGTGGCGCTCGCGCGTTTGCGCGGCTGCGATGACGGACCTTTGCCGGATCGTCAAACAGCGCCGCGCCTAAGCGCGGCTTTTTTCGTTTTCTGTCACGAGATAGGTCTCTGTCATGTCAACCACCGCCCACAAACCTGCCGAGCATTCTGCCAGCAAACCCCACCCCACAGCAGCGTCCCCCTCCGTGGCCGTCATGCCGACTTACGCCCGCCAAAACGTGGTGTTCGAGCGGGGTGAGGGCGCCTGGCTGATCTCGACAAGCGGCGAGCGCTATTTGGATTTTGCCAGCGGCGTGGCCGTGAATGCTTTGGGGCACACGCACCCGAAGTTGATTGCCGCGCTCACCGAGCAGGCGCACAAGCTGTGGCACTCTTCCAACCTTTATCGCATTGCCGGCCAGGAGCGCCTTGCCGAACGCCTGTGCGCGGCGACCTTCGCCGACAAGGTCTTTTTCTGCAACTCCGGCGCGGAAGCCTGCGAAGGCGCCATCAAGCTTGCCCGCCGCTATCACTTTGCCAATGGTGCCCCCGAGCGCTGGCGGATCATTACCTTCAAGGGGGCCTTTCACGGACGCACGCTTGCCACCATTGCGGCGGCCGGCAACGAAAAGCACCTAGAGGGCTTCGGTCAGCCCGCCGACGGTTTCGATCTCATTGCGCTCGCCGACCTTGAGGCGGTTGAAAAGGCCATCGGCCCGCACACGGCCGGAATCATGATCGAGCCGGTGCAAGGCGAAGGCGGGGCGCGCGTTGTGGACCGCAAATTTTTACAGGCGCTGCGCCAGCTCGCCGACCAGCATGGGCTGTTGCTGATCTTGGATGAGGTACAAAGCGGCATCGGTCGGACGGGTAAGCTGTTTGCCCACGAATGGGCGGGCGTCACGCCCGATGTGATGGCCATCGCCAAAGGTATCGGCGGCGGCTTTCCGGTCGGCGCCTTTCTGGCGAGCAACGAGGCCGCCAAGGGTATGGTGCCCGGAACCCACGGCTCCACCTTCGGCGGCAATCCGCTGGCCATGGCGGTGGGCAACGCCGTGCTCGATGCCGTGCTCGAGCCGGGGTTCCTCGAGCACGTGCAGACCGTTGCTTTGCGTTTTAAACAGGAGTTGGCGCGCATCAAGGACGAGTTTCCAAATCTCGTCGAGGAAGTGCGCGGCAGCGGGTTGCTGATGGGGATCAAGGTCAAGCCGCCCTACGGGGACGTGGTCAATGCCTGCACCGCCGAGAAGCTGTTGACGGTGGGCGCCGGTGACAATGTCGTGCGCCTGCTGCCGCCGCTCAACGTGACGGAGGCAGAGATCATGGAAAGCACGCGCAGGCTCGCGGCCGCCTTGCACCGCCTCGCCAAGCCGGCGACGTGAGCGAGTGCGCCTTGAGAGACGTCGCCATGTCGATGGCACCTCGGCACTTTCTGGATATTGATCGCGTCGATGCCGGCACGCTGAGGCGTATCGTCGACATGGGTCACGCCATGAAGAAAGCGGGCAAGCGTGTGCCCGCCAAACTCAAGCCCGCCGGCATCGCCGACACCGTGCTGATGCTGATTTTCGAGAAGCCTTCCACCCGCACGCGCGTATCCTTCGACGTTGCCATGCGTCAGCTTGGCGGACAAACGATCGCGCTCAACCACACGGACTTGCAGGTTGGGCGCGGCGAGCCCATATCCGACACGGCCAAGGTCATTTCGCGCTACGTCGATGCCATCATGATCCGGGCCAACAAGCACGAGACCTTAACGGAATTTGCCGAGCACGCGTCGGTGCCGGTGATCAATGGCCTCACCGATCGTACGCATCCCTGTCAGATCATCGCCGATATTATGACATTCGAAGAAGCGCGTGGGCCTATCAAAGGTCGCAAGGTGGCGTGGACGGGGGACGGCAACAACGTTGCCGCCTCTTGGATCCAGGCGGCCGCCCGCTTCCAATTCAGGCTCGCACTTGCCTGTCCGCCGCAGCTTAACCCGGACAGGTCGGTGCTCGAGTGGGCGCGCCAAGCGGGCGGCGACGTTTACCTGACGGAGAACCCGCAAGAGGCCGTCGCCGGCGCCGATTGCCTCGTCACCGATACCTGGGTGTCGATGGGCCAGCAGCACGAGGCGTCGCGACGCAAGCAGTTGCTCGGGCCCTATGCGGTTGACGAGAGCTTGCTGCGCCAGGCGCAGCAGGATGCAATTTTCATGCATTGCCTGCCCGCCTATCGCGGGCTTGAAGTGGCGACCAGCGTCATTGACGGGGTGCAATCGGTGGTATGGGAAGAGGCTGAGAACCGTCTGCACGCACAAAAGGCGATCCTGGCCTGGTGCCTTGGGGTCAACTGATGGCCGATACCGGCAGAGCACCCTCCTCCTTGCCGGCCGACGACCTCGTGTTGCCGTTTCGTACGGTGAGGTCGGACGTGATCGGCCGCGTGGTGCGCCTGGGCAGCACCATCGACACCGTGCTGTCGGGCCACAGCTATCCGGAGCCGGTGAGCTATGCCTTGGGCGAGGCGCTGGTGCTCACCGCCATGCTCGGCAGCGCGCTGAAGACCCAGGGCAAGTTTATCCTGCAGACCAAGACCGACGGTGCCCTCGACTTTCTGGTCGCCGATTACGTTTCCCCGGGCAACGTGCGCGGCTATGCCAATTACGACAAAAAAGACGCGGTGCTCGCCAAGGCGCAGGGCCGCGGCGACCAGGGCGCCCTTCTGGGCTCGGGTCATGTCGCCATGACCATTGACCCCACGGGTGACAAAAATACCTATCAGGGCATCGTGGCCATCGAACGCGAACCGTTGGTTGAGGTGGCGCATACCTATTTTCGCCAATCGGAGCAGCTTCCCACCTTCATCCGACTGGCCGTTGCCCGCCACTACGGTTCCGCCGGCCGCGACTTGGCGCCGGTCTGGCGCTGGCGCGCCGGCGGCCTGCTGATCCAGAAGTTGCCGCGGGCCGGCGGCAAGCTCAGCCCCTTGAGCGATGAGGCGCGGGATGCCTCCCTCGAAGGCGAGGACGATGAGGATTGGAACCGCACGCGCCATCTGGCCGCCACGGTGGAAGACCACGAAATGCTCGACCCGACGCTGTCGCCGGAGCGTTTGCTTTATCGGCTGTTCCACGAGGAGGGCGTACGCGTGACGCCGTCGACCCCCGTGGCGGCCGCCTGCCGCTGCTCGCGCGCGCGCATCAAGCTGTTTCTTGAGCGTTTCGGGCCGGACGAACTGGCCGACATGCGCGAAGCCGACGGGGCCATTACGGTGACCTGCGAGTTCTGCTCACGCAAATATCGCTTTGCGGCGGGCGAGATCGGTTAGGCCTGAAGCGAGGCGCAACCCGCCGCCGGCCGTCGCCGACCGGGCCATCGGCTTTGTGCCCGGTGGCTCGGCTCAAAAGCCCACCTTGTCACCGCCCTTGAGTTCGAGGATCTCTCTGGCTTCATCGCTGGAGGCGACCTCGAGGCCTAACCCTGCAATAATTTGGCGTACCTTCTTGACTTGCTCGGCGTTACTGCGGGCGAGCTGGCCGGGGCCGATCCACAACGAGTCCTCCATGCCGACGCGGACGTTGCCGCCGATGGCGAGCGCCAGGGCCGCAATCGCCATCTGGTTGCGGCCGGCACCCAACACGCTCCAATGATACTGGTCGCCGAACAGGCGATCGGCCGTACGCTTCATGTGCAGCACGTCCTCCGGATGCGGACCGATGCCACCCAAAATGCCAAATACCGATTGGATGAAGAACGGCGGCTTGACGACACCGCGATCCGCGAAGTGGCGCAAGGTATAAAGATGACCGATATCGTAACACTCGATCTCAAAGCGCGAACCGTTGTTGGCGCAGGTGGTGAGGATGTACTCGATATCGGCAAAGGTGTTCTTGAACATCCCCGCCTTGGAGGCTTCCAGGTAGGGTTTCTCCCAGTCGTATTTGAACTCCTGCTGCCGCTGCAACATGGGAAATAGCCCGAAATTCATGGTGCCCATGTTGAGACTGGCGATCTCCGGCTTGAAGACGGCCGCGGGCCGCACGCGTTCCTCGATGGTCATGGTTGGGGCGCCGCCGGTGGTGATGTTCACAACGCAGGCTGAGCGTTGTTTGATCACCTTGAGGAAGGGTTGAAACGCCTCTGGCGATTGATCCGGCCGACCGTCCTTGGGATTGCGGGCATGCAGGTGCACGACGGCGGCGCCGGCCTCGGCCGCGGCAACGGCGGCATCGGCGATTTCCTCGGCCGTGATCGGCAGATGCGGTGACATCGACGGCGTGTGAATGGAACCCGTGACGGCGCAGGTAATGATCACTTTGCGGGGCTTGGCCATGGCTCTCCTCTCCTCTGCGCTCCTGATCCAATTGCACCTTGCCGAAAGGCGGTTGGCATGCTGAGCCGGAAGCCCACGTTGGCGCAAGGCTAGTCGTGCAATGCCGCCGCCGCGGCGCGGCGCTGGGCATTTGCG